>Ga0207890_1000072_pt1 | contig 67881 bp, 73 predicted proteins | sample LinPmetageLP48_FD_184059 | JGI IMG/M metagenome (GOLD analysis project Ga0207890, IMG submission 184059) | Marine viral communities from the Pacific Ocean - LP-48 (SPAdes) | ecosystem: Environmental > Aquatic > Marine > Oceanic | place: Pacific Ocean | collected 2011-06-13 | reverse complement strand
AATGGCGCGGCGGCTCACAAGGCCAATGTCGACGACATTATTATTATCTGCGCCTACGCTAGCTACTCTGAAGTTGAGCTAATCAACTTCAAGCCCCGCTTGATTTACATGAATCAAGACAATACGGTTAGCCACGCCAGCAACGCCATCCCCGTTCAAGTCGCCTAATACGTCGCGCGATTTTAGCCACAAGCCGAAACTCGCGCGAAAACTCCCCCAAAATCGCTTTGCCACATCCATGCTGGTGCAAGCTCGCACGCCTATAATTAAGCACCTAAACGCTCCCACTAAGACCCGACTTTAGTCGTAAGGGGCTTCAATCACTGCCGCCAAGCCGCTATTCTGCAAGATCGAAGCTAGCTATTCGACGTACCCAAGCCGTCTAACGATAACAATCGCGCCATTGAGAGTTTTGCTATGAGTAAAGTTAACGTACATCCAGTACCCCAAAATTTCGCCGCGAACGCCCACATTAATCGTGAACAATACGAGGCGATGTACGCGCAATCGCTGGCTGATCCAGACACCTTTTGGACAGACCAAGCAAATACCTTTTTAAGCTGGGACAAAGAATGGCACACCGTCAACAGCTATGACTTTAGCAAAGGTGAAGCCAGCTGGTTTGAAGGCGGCGAACTCAATGTCGCCTATAACTGCATAGACCGTCATCTCGACACCCGCGGCGAACAAACCGCCATCATTTGGGAAGGCGACGACCCGAGCGAATCTAAACACATCAGTTATCGCGAGCTGCACAGTGAAGTCTGCAAACTTGCCAATGTGCTAAAAAGCCAGGGTATTCGCAAAGGTGATCGGGTTTGCCTTTATATGCCCATGATTCCCGAAGCCGCCTACGCCATGCTGGCCTGCGCCCGTATTGGCGCCATTCACTCGGTGGTATTCGGCGGCTTTTCACCCGAGGCCCTGAAAGATCGCATTCAGAACGCCGACTGCAAAATGCTCATCACCGCCGATGAAGGCCTGCGCAGCGGCAAAACCATTCCACTAAAAGCCAATGCCGACAAAGCCCTTGGGCACTGCCCCAGCATTGAAAAATGCTTAGTCGTAAAACGTACGGGCGGCCAAGTGGATTGGCAAGATGACCGCGACCTCTGGTACCACGAGGCAATGGCCACCGTCAGCAGCGACTGTCCCGCCGTCGCCATGCCCAGCGAAACCCCACTTTTCATTTTGTATACCTCGGGCTCAACCGGTAAACCCAAAGGTGTTATGCACACCAGTGCTGGCTATTTACTGCAGTCTGCCATGACCCATAAATACGTTTTTGACTACAAAGACGGTGAAGTATTTTGGTGCACCGCCGACGTTGGCTGGATTACCGGCCACAGCTATATTGTGTACGGCCCACTGGCCAATGGTGCCACCACCCTGCTCTTTGAAGGCGTGCCCACCTACCCCGATGCCTCACGGTGCTGGCAGGTGGTGGACAAACACAAAGTAAACATCTTCTACACCGCCCCCACCGCGCTGCGCGCTTTAATGGGCGCAGGCGACGAATACGTGGCGGGTAGCGATCGCAGTAGCTTGCGCTTACTAGGCTCCGTGGGCGAACCCATAAACCCCGAAGCTTGGGAATGGTATCACCGCGTAGTTGGCGAACATCGCTGCCCTATCGTCGACACGTGGTGGCAAACCGAAACTGGCGCCATGATGCTGACGCCGTTGCCCGGCGCCATTGACATGAAACCCGGCTCTGCCACCAAACCGTTTTTCGGCGTGGAACCGGCACTGCTAGACAATGATGGCAATGAAATCAGTGGTGCAGGCGAAGGCTTACTCGTCATCAAACGCTCTTGGCCCGGCCAAATCCGCAGCGTCTACGGCGACCATCAGCGCTTGATCGAGACCTATTTCAGCACCCACCCCGGCTACTACTTTACCGGTGACGGCGCCCGCCGCGATGCGGACGGCGATTATTGGATTACTGGCCGGGTCGATGATGTTCTGAATATTTCTGGACACCGCATGGGCACGGCTGAAATTGAGAGTGCGCTGGTACTCCATGAGGCCGTCGCCGAAGCGGCTGTGGCGGGCTACCCCCACGACATTAAGGGACAAGGTATTTACGCCTATGTCACGCTAATGCACGACGTTGAAGGTACTGAGGAATTGCTAAAGGAGTTAACGGCAATTTGTGTTAAGGAAATTGGCCCGATTGCCAAGCCAGATTTGGTTCAGTGGGCACCGGGATTACCCAAGACACGCTCGGGCAAAATCATGCGCCGGATACTGCGCAAGATTGCAGCCAACGAACTAGACAACCTCGGTGACACCTCAACACTTGCCGACCCTTCGGTTGTCGATCAATTAATCGACAACCGCTTAAATCGCTGAGTAAAGCCCAATAGTCACTGCGCGGCGATTAGCCGCGCAGTGACAACAACTAACAAATAAACTCTTCTTCATTCATGTCCATCAGTCCAGCGGCGCCAGCGAGCATCGCCGCTTTATGCGTAGCGGTTCTGGGGAGCAAGCGCTGAAAGTAAAACCGTGCCGTTTTTAGCTTGCCACGATACAGCGGGTCATCAATGCCCGAATCCAGCTTTTGCTGCGCGATTTCAGCCATCTGCGCCCAGAGGTAGGCAAAAACCACATAGCCCGAATACATCAGATAATCGACTGAGGCTGCGCCCACTTCATCGGCATCTGCCATCGCCTTTTCGCCAACGGCCATGGTCACTTCGCCCCATTCTTTATTCAACACAGCTAATGGCGCTATAAACTCGGCAAGTTGCGCATTGTCTTTATTTGCTTGGCAGTACTTGTGAACAATCTTAGTGAAGTTACTAAGAACGGCGCCACCACTGCCCAGCACCTTGCGACCGATTAGGTCGAGGGCCTGAATCCCAGTAGTTCCTTCATATACCGTAGAAATGCGATTATCCCGCGCGATTCGCTCCATACCGTTATCACTAATATAACCGTGACCACCAAACACCTGTACCCCGAGATAAGTAACTTCTTGGGCCGTTTCAGTACAGAACGCCTTGGCGATGGGCGTCAATAACTCGAGTAATTGCACGGCTTCCGCTTGCTCGATTTCGCCGCCAAACTGACTCAAATCGACTTGCTGCGCAAGCCAGTAAATCAAGGCCCGCTGTCCCTCAATGAAGGCTTTTTGCGTTAGCAGCATACGGCGCACATCCGGATGAACCAAAATAGGATCAGCGGGGCCATCCGGGTTTTTCGGCCCCGTTAAGGACCGCATTTGTAAACGCTCGCGGGCGTAGCCAACAGCGCCCTGATAAGCCATTTCGCCCATAGCGAGGCCCTGCAGTGCGGTGCCGAGGCGGGCCGCATTCATTAGCTTAAACATGATTTCTAAACCACGATTTTCTTCGCCCAACAGCACCGCGCGGGCGCCATCGTAATTCATCACGCATGTGGCCGAGGCCTTCAACCCCATCTTCTTTTCTATGGCGCCACAGTGAATATTATTAAAATCGCCCGCTGAACCGTCTTCATTTACCCAATACTTAGGCGCGATAAAAAGGGAGATCCCTTTTGTACCCGCTGGCGCACCCTCCACCCTCGCCAAAATGGCGTGAATGATATTATCGGTCATGTCCTGCTCACCGCCGGAGATGAAAATTTTGCTGCCCTGTAAGGTGTACGTACCGTCGGCATTTTTAATGGCTTTGGTCCGCAGCAAGCCTACATCAGAGCCGCAGTGAGCCTCGGTCAGGCACATGGTGCCCGCCCACTCGCCACTTAGTAGCTTAGGCAAATAACGCTGTTTTTGCGCCTCAGTACCACCGTTAATTAGGCAGGTCACTGGCGCGAGCGCCAATCCGCCATACATGCTGAACGCCCAACTAGGCGCGCCCACCATTTCGCCAATGACTGAGCCTAAAGACGAAGGCAAACCCTGCCCACCCTCGGCAACAGGAATGCCCAAAGTCTGCCAGCCGCCCTCGCCCCACTGACGAAAAGCCTCTTTAAACCCGTCTGGTGTTGTCACCTGACCATTTGCAAACGTACAGCCTTGCTCATCACCATTCGCCGCAATGGGGTTCACCACGTTTTCGGCAAACTTAGCGCCCTCACCAATGATGGCATCCATCAAATCGGCACCGAGTTCCTCACAACCTTTCAGGCTCGCGTAGTGTTGCTCGCAGTGTAAAAAGTCCTTTAAGACAAAATCAATATCGCGCAGGGGGGCTTTGTAGTCGGCCATCACGAACCTCAGATACAGTGTTCAAATAAAATTCAGAACACCATAGCAGTTTATGGCTCCGGCTTTAGTGACATCACAGGTCAATAGACATGCAGATCATTCACCGCCAAAAATTATGGCCGCGAGGCAAGCCAGCAATAGGCATAGGGCGGCAAGACGATATCACCCGCCTCGGGGTGAATATCAGTGTCACTGAGCAATTCGCGCCAGTGCTTATCGGCATCTAAGTTCAAACTACTCATCGCCAGCGTTTGGGCGCAGGCGCTAATATTATAGATGGCCAACAAGCTTTGTCCGGCGCTACCCTCGGTGTGACACTCTCGGCGCAAACCAAATACGTGATCGCCCAAATGCAAAGGATACTGCGCGGCGTTGGGGTGGAAAGCAGGCTGCTTAGCCCGCAACTTAATTAGCTCTTTAAGCACGGCAAATATCCGCGCGTGATGACTCGTTGTGGCGAGCTGCTCTTCTAAGTTATCTGCCGACCACTGATGACGATTAATCGCGCGGTTATGACTGGTATGCAAAACGCGATTCTCATCGTTTTCAGTCGCTAACAGGCTGTGGATATAGAACGCCGGTACGCCCTGTACCGCCAGCATTAGTGCATGGGCGCAAATAAAGCGCTGTTCTTGGTAACCATCCTCGCCATCGCCCCCGTGACTGCCATCGAGGCGACGACGCATAGCATCGAACAAACTGATGTTGATTTCATAAGGACGGTTTTCACCATTGGCCAAGGCCCGCCACGACACCCGGCCGCCACTTTTTTGCATTACGCCCACCAGCGCTTTAATTTCCTCGTCGTCGAGCAAACCTTCCGCTGGCCGCAAGCCGATGCCATCGTGGGAGGCAATAAAATTAAAATACGTGGTGCCGTCTTGGGCCGCAGGCATGCCCATCATCCACGTTTTTAAGGCGCGGCTACTGCCCGTGACCAAGGTGTTAATTAATAGCGGCGGCAGCGAAAAGTTGTAAACCATATGGGCTTCATTGGCATTGCCGAAATAGGCCAGATTCTCGCGCAGGGGAATATTGGTTTCGGTGATGATAATCGCGTCGGGGACGGCGTGTTCAATTAAACTGCGCAGCAGGCGCACGGCCTCGTGGGTCTGCTCCAAATTCAAACTACTGGTACCGGGGATTTTCCACAAAAACGCCACTGCGTCGAGGCGGAAAATTTTAACGCCCATATCGAGGTAATAACGGATAATTTTAATAAATTCCTGTAGAACCTTGGGGTTTTCAAAGTTAAGGTCGACTTGATCGTGGCTAAAAGTACACCAAACATGCCGCTTGCCGTCGAGGGTTTGCACCTCGCTCAGCAAGGGGCTGGTGCGGGGCCGCACCACGGCACTTAAATCGACGCTGGGATCGACCTCCACAAAATAATCTTGGCCGGGGTCGCGGCGCTGCTTGAAATTCTCAAACCACAGACTGCGGCTAGAGCAATGATTTATGACCAAATCTGCCATTAAATCAAAATCGCGGGCAATCGCACTCACGTCCTGCCAATCACCCAAAGAAGGATTAACCTCCACATAGTTGATCACCGAAAAACCATCGTCGGAGCTATAGGGGTAAAAGGGCAGAATATGGACGCCGCTAACCACGCCGCGCAACTCCCGCCGCAGAAAGTCATGCAAAGTATGCAGCGGCCACTCACCGTCGCGCAGAATCGAGTCGCCATAAGTAATGACTATGGCGTCACTTTCGTCCCAGTGGTTTTTATGAGCCTCGGGCATAAAACAGCGCTGATCTAAGGCCATTGCCGCAATCATTTCCTCAATGAGGCCCGCATTACCGAGCTGCGGATACAAAACCTCCAAATGGGCGGCAAGTCGATTGCGCAAATGTTGCGCGGGGCTTAATTCCGTCATTACGATGCGAATTCCTCGTTGTCAGCCTCCACTGCGGCCAGCATGTCGGCCAACAAGGTCGGCTCGGCGCTGCCTACCCTATTCCAGCTCGGTATAAACGGTGTTTCCATGGGATTTTCCAGAAACATATTGCCCGCCTTTACAATATTTTGAGCAAACAACTCAACCGCCTGCTCTTCCCGATGAAGGTCCAAATCAAGACCATTCATCACCGCGTCGGCGCGATAGCTGTCGACAAAATCTAGGGCAACTCGGTAATAGGTTGCCTTGATGGTGCGGAAGGTTTCACTATTAAACACCACGCCATTAGTGGCCAGTTTGCGGAAAATCGCCTTGGATATATCAATCGACATTTTTGACAAACCACTGCTGTCATCCGCTGCAGACAGGGATTGGTGCTTATGATCGTAAACATCGGCAATATCGACCTGGCACAGACGGTTAGTGGAGTAATTGCGGTACATCTCCGAAAGCACGCCAATCTCTAGGCCCCAGTCGCTGGGAATACGCAGATCGTTTAACACATCCATGCGCATCGAAAATTCACCCGACAGCGGGTAACGATAACTGTCTAAATACTCGAGATAATCCGAGCCACCAAGAATTTTCTTTAAGGAGCGAATCAGCGGCGTGACCAACAAGCGGCTCACCCGGCCATTAATTTTGCCGTCGGCAACCCGCGCGTAATAGCCCTTACAAAACTCATAGTTAAAGGCCGGATTAGCCACGGGATAAAACAATTGCGCAAGCAGTCGACGGTCGTAGGTCAGAATATCGCAGTCGTGCAGAGCGATTGCCTCGGCGCGCCCCGAGGCCTGAATAAAACCAAGGCAATACCACACATTGCGGCCCTTGCCTGGCTCTTCCGGAGAAAGACCACGCTTTTGCAGCCGAGCATCAATTGCCCGCAGCCGCGGGCCATCATTCCACAGCACGCGATGACGCTGGGGTAGCCGACTAAAGAATTTTAAGGCGTAGCGATACTGAGCCTCATCGGCCTGATCCAAACCAATAATAATTTCATCGATATAATCGACCTTGGCAATTTCATCAATGATCGCGGCCAGCGCTGGGCCTTCTAGCTCTGAAAACAGCGAGGGCAGCATCAGGGCCATTGGCCGTTGCTTGGAGAATTGTTTCAGTTCAGCCTCAATGTCACTCACCGGCCGATCAATCAAATTGTGTAAGGTGGTAATGATGCCGTTCTGGTAAAAATCGCCCATATTATTGCCTATATTATTTTAAAAACGTCAGAGTGCTAACGCGATTTAATCGCCCGCACCAAATATGTCTATTAAGGCCTCGTTCCAACCGACTGGGCCAAAACCTTCAGTAATACGTAACTCTCCCTGTGGCGCCGTAATCTGCGGCGGTAAATGATGTGGCGAGCGCACCACCACAGCAATATCTGCTCGCTCCAGCATGGCGACATCGTTACCGCTGTCACCCAGCGCGATCAGCTGCGGCGCAGGCCCTATTGGGTATAAGCAAGAAGCCAGCCACGCCATCGCCTGGCCCTTATCTGCAGTGCCCATAATATGAATAAAACGGCCGCCTTTTAGGGCCTGCAAGCCTTCTGCGGCAAGCAGGCCAGCAAACTCCTGCCAGCGCTCATCTGTGTCTTCCCAACAAATAGGCTCCGAGTACTCACGCTGCAGTGCTAATTCGGCCTCTCCCAAACTGAGCCCTGTTATATTGCACAAAGTTGGTGCATCAAAATCCGCAAAGCCAGAAAACTGATAGCCGCCCTGCGCTCGCCAAGTACGCAATAGTGTTAGGACCTCGTCGCGGCGTGGCGCAAATTCCTTTACCCGCTGGCCATTTACTATGCTCAAATCAACATCGGCCAGCAAATCACAGCCGGCGGGCACCACCACGGCAGCGCCATTTTCAATAATAAAGGGGTAGGGATTTTTTAGCTGGGCGGCCAACTTATGGAGCTCGGCCTGGGTCTTGCTGGTATTGAGTATCCACGCCACCCCGAGGTCGGCTAAGCGAGCAAGTGCTTGGGTCGCTGCACTGAAGGAGTAATTATCATGATCCAGCAGCGTGCCATCTAAATCGGTAAAAACCAGGCTCTGACGAGCATGGTCATTACCGCGTTGAAGGTAGCCTACCGCACTAATCCGCCGATCGGCGGCCATCGTCATCACACAATCCGCTTGGAAGGGAAGGTATTGTAGACACTGGCGAGTAATCCGCTCGTAGTGCTGAATAAAGCGCTCAATGGCCACCGCATCCATTAACGCTGGTGCGGCAACATCCAGCGTCGCCGCCAGCTTTTGCTCCTGCTCAAGCCGCCAGCCCTGCACGCAGTCAAAGCTGGGCGCCGCCAGCATCAATAAATAATCTATTTTTGCAAAAAGACGACGATATTCCCCAGCAAGCGCGGCATTTACATAGGCCCGCCAAACGCCGTCGGGGTCTTCTTCCGCTTCAAGTGCGTTCACTGGTGTGGCCAAGGCAGATTCCTCGCAAGGCGCCGCTCCCAAACACCAACCCTCAAAGATAATGAGGTCAACCGGACCGGAAATGCGCGGCCACGCGATGCGCTGGGCCCGATCGTCACAGGCCTTGTCAAACCGCGGCAAATCCACGCTCTGCCCCGACTTTAAGGTCAATAAGGCCGCCAAGGTTTGCTCGGCAAGCGGCAGGTCATGGCTGGCCGGCACACCGCGCGTTAGAAGCAAAGGGTGCACTTTCGCCGCCAAATCTTGGCGTTCAGCGCGGCGTAAATAGAAATCGTCTATCGACACTACCGCCACTGTCATGCCGTGTTCGCGCTGCAGATACCATTGAAAAAAAGCGGCCAAGGTCGATTTGCCACTGCCCTGGGCGCCGTGAATGCCCAATACACGCAAGTCGCCCGCGCGAATACGCGGTAATACCTCGTTAATGAAAGGGATAAAATAAGCCTGTATCTGCTGGCGATATTGCTCCGGCAAACGTTCTTGCAATAAAAACTCAGTCAAGTCGGCGCGCATGTCCGGCAAATAAGCCTCCTAAAGCTGGCGATGCTTAGATCAGAATGAATCGAACACATCGTTTAGGTATAGCACAGCCCGATGCCAGTCCATACCAAACATATCAATATTCATTAAGCAGGTTTCTTGCCAATAGGCGCTAAGTTTTAGGTTTGAGCAAAAGAAGAGCGATAAAGCAGAATTACAGGCAAAAAAAAGAGGCCAATTGGCCTCTTTTAAAACTCTTAGGTAATCAGTGCTGATGACCACCGGCGCCGTGGACATGGCCATGGCTGAGTTCTTCTTCACTGGCAACACGAACTTCTTCAATGCTGACGTCAAACTGCAATACCTGACCCGCTAAAGGGTGGTTGGCATCAACAGTAACAGACTCGTCGTCAACCGCTTTAACAACAACGGTTTGCACTTGACCCTGCGCGCCGGACGCCTGGAACTGCATGCCGACTTCGATTTGATCGACGCCTTGGAATGCTTCACGAGGTACCGCTTGGATCAATTCAGGGTTCAGTTCACCGTAGCCGTCTTCTGGCTGAACAGTCACTTTCATCGCGTCGCCGGTAGTTTTGCCGGTCAGCTCACGCTCTAAACCTGGGATAATACCGCCGTGACCATGCAGATAGGCCAGTGGCTCTTGACCTTTAGACGTGTCAATCTCAGCACCAGCTTCGTCGGTCAGGGTGTAGTGAAAAGCCACTACGCAATCGTTAGCAATAATCATGGGAGCCTCCCGTTAAAATAAGCCGACAAGCATGACAGTTTTGACCGGCAAGGTCACGCCACCGGGCCAATTTATTGCTTATTTGCCGAGATTCGACGATCAGCGGCCAATATTGCGGAAGTTGTCACACCCCCGCCAAACTCAGGCGCGACCGGAAATTTCCTCGCCCACCTCGACAATACGACGCCGCAGCCAAATATGACCCGGGTCATGCTGTAACAGGGGGCTCCACGCGAGCTTAAGCTCAATAGGTATTATCATAAACGGCGGTTTGCGTACGGCTAAACGCGGGTCATCCACGTACAAATTAGCTACCTGAGTCGGCAGGGTAGCAATTAAATCAGGGTGTTTCGCCAGTAATGCCGCCACCTGATAGTGACGTGTAAACACGCGGATTTGCCGCTCGTGCCCACACTCGGCCAAGGCCTCGTCGACCCAGCCTAAGCGCTGGCTGTCGCGCTGACTCATACCGCGCCCAACCCCCATGCCGGTCTTGCTAACCCAGATATGGGGCGCCGCTAAAAAGGCATCCATATCGAAATTACCCAAGGCTGAGTTGCCACTGCTCATCAGACAGGAAAAGCTATCTCGCCACACCGTGGCCTGATGAAAAGACTGAGGCAGACGATCAAAGCGATTGATTGCCATGTCGATCTTGCCTTGTTCCAAGTCCTGAAAAGTCACGTCGCTGGGAGTCAAAATATCTAAAGTGATATTCGGCGCTTCGTCGCGGAGTTTAAATAGCAGCGGCATCAATAGCGTAGACTCCGCATAGTCGCTGGCCATAATCCGAAACACCCGGCTACTCTTAGTGACCTCAAAATCCGAGACCGGCAATACTGCCTGCTCCACCGCCGATAAAATAGTCCGCACCTGGGGCTGCAACTCCAAGGCACGCTCCGTCGGCGTCATACCCTCGCTGGTGCGCACCAGCAGCGGATCATTAAACAAATCCCGCAGACGGCGCAGACCATTACTCAATGCTGGCTGGGTAATGCCTAACTGCTCCGCGGCACGGGTAACATTCTTCTCTCGTAACAGCACGTCGAGATAGACCAGCAGGTTTAGATCGATTCGCGATAGATTCATACTAAGAATAACTCCGCAGGGCTTTATAGTTTGGCGTGATTATGGGCGTTTTTAAGCTTTGCTGCCAGCGGCAGCAAATTAGGTCTGGCGCCGGACGCCTGATGTCGGACGTAAATACCGCAGTACTTTCGTCTGACATCAGACATCCGACGCCCGACTTCGCAATAAAAAAGGCCCGGATAAATCCGGGCCAAGCCTCACTGACAGGAAAGGAATCGTTTAAAAACTTAAGTCTTGGCTTGAGCTTTGTATTCAATACGACGGCGATGCAGAACTGGCTCGGTGTAGCCGCTAGGCTGTTCGCAGCCCTTAAAGACCAGTTCACAGGCAGCTTGGAAGGCCACGCTGTCGTCGAAGTTAGGCGCCATTGGCGTGTAGCTCGGGTCGTCGGCATTCTGCCTATCAACTACTGCCGCCATACGCTTAATGGTTTCCATCACTTGCGCCTCAGTACAAACGCCGTGATGTAACCAGTTGGCGATGTGCTGACTAGAGATACGCAGGGTCGCGCGGTCTTCCATCAGGCCAACATCGTTAATATCAGGAACTTTAGAGCAGCCCACACCGGCATCGATCCAGCGCACTACATAGCCAAGCATGCCTTGGGCGTTGTTATCCAACTCTTGCTGGATTTCTTCGGCGCTCCAATTGGGGTTCTGCGCAACCGGAATACTTAAAATATCGTCCAATGCAGCGCGCTGGCGGCTGGCCAACTGGGCTTGCACCGACTTCACGTTGACTTGGTGATAGTGCATAACGTGCAAGGTCGCGGCAGTAGGCGATGGCACCCAAGCGCAGTTAGCGCCAGCCTGTGGATGAGCAATCTTTGCCTCCATCATCGCGGCCATTTCGTCGGGCATGGCCCACATGCCTTTACCGATTTGCGCGCGGCCGCTTAAGCCACAGGCCAAGCCAATATCAACGTTCCAGTCTTCGTAGGCGTTAATCCACGCCTGCTTTTTCATGTCGGCTTTGCGTACAAATGGGCCGGCTTCCATGCTCGTGTGAATTTCGTCACCGGTGCGATCCAAGAAGCCAGTATTGATAAAAATAACCCGCTCTGGCACCGCAGCAATACAGGCTTTGAGGTTAACGGTAGTGCGACGCTCCTCGTCCATGATGCCGATTTTTAAGGTGTTGCGCGGCAAACCAAACGCGTCTTCAACCCGCGAGAATAATTCGCCAGCAAAAGCCACTTCTTCAGGGCCATGCATTTTGGGCTTAACAATGTAAACACTGCCCGTGCGAGAGTTGCGCAAGGCGCCCGTCTGCTTAAGATCGTGCATCGCCGCCAACACGGTGACCATGGCATCCATAATGCCTTCGGGTACTTCAAAACCATCCGCATCAATAATGGCTTCATTGGTCATCAAGTGACCAACGTTACGAACCAAGAGCAAGCTGCGACCATGCAGTATTTTTTCACTACCATCGGCTGCGGTGAAGGTCCGGTCGCCAACTAAGGTACGAACGAGTTCTTTACCACCTTTAGTGAGTTTCTCCTGAAGGTCGCCCTTCATTAAACCCAACCAATTGCGATAAACCTCAACTTTGTCGTCGGCATCTACTGCGGCTACCGAATCCTCACAGTCTTGAATAGTGGTCAGTGCCGACTCCAGCACTAAATCTTTAACTCGCGCCGGATCATCCTTGCCAATAGGGTGCTGGTCGTCTATTTGAATATCGATGTGCAAACCATTATTTACTAGCAAAATATTGCTAGGGCTGGCGGCATCACCCAGAAAACCGACAAACTGCTCAGGCTGCTGCAACTCGGTAACAGAGCCGTCTGCCAAGCTAACCGCCAAGCTGCCATTAACAACACGATACAGCGTGGAATCTGCATGACTACCACTAGCCAAAGGCGCACTGCTGTCCAAAAATTGACGAGCGTAAGCGATAACTTTGGCGCCGCGCACAGGGTTATAGCCCTTACCTTTGTCAGCACCATCGGCCTCAGAAATAACATTGGTGCCATATAGTGCATCATATAAGCTACCCCAACGCGCATTCGCAGCGTTCAGGGCGTAGCGAGCATTCATTACTGGCACAACAAGCTGGGGACCGGCCAGATTGGCGATTTCCTCGTCAACATTCACGGTGCTAACCGCAAAATCAGCAGGTTCAGGAAGCAGGTAATTAATTTCGGTCAAAAAGGCTTTATACTTTGCTGCGTCGAACTGACCGCGATTAGCGCGATGCCAGTCGTCAATTTGCGCCTGGATCTGCTCGCGCTTAGCCAGTAAAGCGCGATTTTTAGGGGCGAGATCTTTAATCACTGCCGCCATCGCATCCCAAAATTGATCTGGGCTAATACCGGTACCAGGAGCGACCTCCTCGTTGACCAAGCGATAAAGTACATCGGCAATCTGTAAGCCTGCGTGCTGCACCCTAGAATTGGCCTGCGAAGACATAATCACTCCTTAATAAATTAATACTTTGTGTTTAATAATTAACTGCGTGCGACATAACTCAAATGTAGACCAACATCCTAGCACCTGAGGATAATTCTGCAAATTTATCCATATTATCTTTACTATTCTTTTTGTGAATGAATAATTTATATTGAGCAGCTATAATGGTGGAATTCGGCGCATTCCCAAAAGCCCTTCTATTATTGTGTAGCTATAATAGCGCTTCAATGGCGATCAAGCAAACATTATTCATTTAATAAATAACCGACATAATATCTATAAATTAGAAAAATTTAACAGTCACGCGTAAACTAGCCAGCGTTAACCACCCAAACGCACAAAATAGGGACCACATATGTCAACTCTACAAGCAGACATCCAGGCAGTTGCCTCACTTAAGGAACAAGCTGGCCACAGCTGGGACGGAATCAACCCCGAGTATGTCGCACGCATGCGCGCCCAGAACAAATTCAAAACCGGTCTAGACATTGCCAAATACACTGCCGACATCATGCGTGCAGACATGGCCGCGTTTGACAAAGACAAAACCAAATACACTCAGTCTCTGGGTTGCTGGCATGGTTTTATTGGTCAGCAGAAGATGATTTCTATTAAGAAACACTTCAACGGTAAAACTGATCGTCGCTACTTGTACCTGTCTGGCTGGATGGTTGCCGCTCTGCGCTCTTCCTTTGGTCCCCTGCCTGACCAATCAATGCATGAAAAAACCGTTGTTGCCGACCTAGTACGCGAGCTCTACACCTTCCTGCGTCAAGCCGATGCACGTGAGCTGGGCGGTTTGTTCCGCGCTCTGGATGCTGCTCGCGAAGCTGGCGACACCGCTGAAGAAGCTAAGATCCAAGATCAAATCGACAACCATGTTACTCATGTAGTACCTATTGTTGCAGACATCGACGCTGGTTTCGGTAACGCTGAAGCGACTTACCTGATGGCCAAGCAAATGATCGAAGCTGGCGCTTGCTGCCTGCAGATCGAAAACCAAGTTGCTGACGAAAAGCAGTGCGGTCACCAAGACGGCAAAGTAACCGTACCCCACGCCGACTTCCACAATAAACTGCGCGCATTGCGTTACGCTTTCTTAGAGCTGGGTGTCGACAACGGCGTTATCGTTGCACGTACTGACTCTGAAGGTGCTGGCCTGACCAAAGAAATCGCCGTTGTTAAAGAGCCAGGCGATCAGGGCGACATTTACAACTCGTTCTTAGACGTTGAAGAAATCAACGTAGCTGACATGGCTGAAGGCGACGTTTGCTTCAACCGTAACGGCAAGCTGGTTCGTCCCAAGCGTCTGCCTTCTGGCCTGTACCAGTTCCGCGAAGGCACTGGTCACGAGCGTTGCGTATTTGACTGTATCGAAGCTATCAATGCTGGCGCCGACCTGCTTTGGATCGAAACAGCCGTTCCAACCGTTCACGAAATCAAAGGCATGATGGACGAAGTTCGTAAAGTTCACCCAGATGCGAAGTTGGTTTACAACAACTCTCCTTCTTTCAACTGGACACTGAACTTCCGCCAGCAGACTTTCGATACTTGGACTGCTGAAGGTAAAGACGTATCTGCCTACGATCGTGCAAACCTGATGTCAGCTGAATACGACGAAACTGAATTGGCTGCCGTTGCTGATGAACGTATCAAGACTTTCCAGGCAGACACTGCCCGTGAAGCGAACGTATTCCACCACCTGATCACTCTGCCGACTTACCACACTGCAGCGCTGTCTACTGACAACCTCGCAAAAGAGTACTTCGGTGAGCAGGGCATGCTAGGTTATGTTGCTGGCGTACAGCGTAAAGAAATCCGTCAGGGTATTGCCTGTGTTAAGCACCAAAACATGTCTGGTTCAGACATGGGTGACGACCACAAAGAATACTACGCTGGCGAGCTTGCACTGAAAGCAGGCGGCGCGAAAAACACTTCTAATCAGTTCAACTAAGTTGAATTAAGGTATAAGTGACGTGCCCTGGCGATTGCATACGCATCAGCAGGGCACAGTTCAGCGCAGTAGAAAAAGGCGACCCTTGCAAAAGGTGTCGCCTTTTTTATGAATAGAATATGATGGTTTCCCGCTATAGCGGCAAAGGCAGCGAGTTGCTTTTCTTTCAGCATTTCAGCTCTTTGCCAACTAAAACTGACTAAGTGACTTCCAATATGACTAATACACCTACTTTTCTTAAAGACGCTAACAATGTATTGCGCGACCAAGGATTTGCTACGAGTAACGTCTGGTATCACGGCACTTCGTCGGCGCTAGTCGACTCAATCAAAACCCAGGGCCTGAAGCGCTCCGGTGACAAAGTACTCAAAAACGCCGCAAAGCAAACCATGGCAACCATCGGCAATAGTTATACCGAATCGATTGAGCCGGTTTTTTTAACTCAAAGCAAAGAGCTGGCTTTTTATTGGGCGCAGCAAACCGTGAGGAACCGCAGTGTGCGTGTTGAAGGCAATGAGCACCCTGTTGTGTTTGCCGTAAGCCTTCCAGAAGACCTAAACACCAAAGTAAAGCCCGATGTCGGTGCCGCGAGCTTGCTGCTACTCAAAGAAGGCGAAGACTTTATGGCGTATTTGGCAGGAATTTATCAGGAAAATGGCTTCGGCATACCCGATATCGATCTAATGAAAGCCGATCGCCTGGAGTACTTAACCGTACTGGGCATGGCCTATATCAATACCGATATAAGCGCCAATTACCTAGAACTTGTTAGCGAATAAGTAAAACCGTTTGCCCAATACGTGACGGGAGACGGGAGGCGCGAAAAAAGGCATAGTGGTTTTACCCTTCCCATTACTCGCCCACCACCAACCACTGCAGGAGTTACTATGAATACGATATCCACCCCCGATCTCTGCGATGAACATGGCGATAACGTGCGCGTACTAGAGGTGAACTTCCGCCACTATGGCGGTAAACAGCATTTCTGGGGCGAAATCGTCACCATTAAATGCTTTGAAGACAACTCCAAAGTTGCCGAAATGGTCAAAACACCGGGCAATAATCGCGTGCTCGTTGTCGATGGCGGCGCCTCACCGCGACGCTCACTACTCGGCGACAACCTTGCTCGCGCTGCAGCTGATAACGGCTGGCGCGGTATTGTAATCTACGGTTATCTGCGCGACGTGGAAGAGCTGGCCAACATGCCCATTGGCATCATGGCGCTGGGCAGCGTACCCCGCAAAACTGAAAAACTGGGCGACGGCCGTTGCGATATTGCACTGGAATTTGGCGGTACTACACTATACCCAGGCGAGCACCTATACGCCGACCTAAGCGGCGCAATCATTTCAAAGCAGCCACTGACAGACACGCTGTAATCTACTAGGCTGTGGCAATCAAATAAAAGGATAAAATAATGAAACTAGGACTATTACTGGGCTACTCTGGCGCAAAACTCTCTATTCCCATGGATACGGTTAAGCACGCCGAAACACTGGGTTTTGATTCGGTGTGGACAGCCGAAGCCTACGGTTCTGACGCCGTTACTCCGGCCGCGTGGATTTTAGCCCAGACTAGCAAAATTAAAGTCGGCACCGCCATTATGCAAATGCCGGCGCGCACCCCGGCCATGTGCGCCATGACCGCCATGAGCTTAGACCAACTCTCTGGCGGCCGCTTTATAGTTGGCCTCGGTGCATCAGGCCCCCAGGTTGTCGAAGGCTGGCACGGCGTGCCCTACGGCAAGCCGGTGACCCGCACCCGTGAATACATCCAAATTATGAAGGAGATTTTTGAGCGCAAGGGGCCGGTTACCTTCGACGGTAAGATGTATCAAATGCCCTATAGTGGCCCCGGCGCTACTGGTCTTGGCAAGCCCCTAAAATCCATACTTCACGGCGACCCAAGCATACCGATCTACACCGCCTCAATTACCCCCGCTGGCGTGAGCGCCTCCGCTGAAGTCGCCGACGGCGTATTCCCCGTGTGGATGAGCCCAGAAAAATACGCTGTACTAGAACCCAGCATCGAAAAAGGCCTCGAAAAAAGTGGGCGCAAAAAAGCCGACTTTAATGTTGCACCCTTTGTTGGCGTCATTATGGGCGACGACCTCGACGGCTGCCGTGTATTTATTAAAGACTTCCTCGCACTTTACATTGGCGGCATGGGTGCCAAGGGTAAAAACTTTTACACCGATTACGCAACGCGCATGGGCTATGGCGATGCCGCTGAGAAAATCCAGGATCTTTATTTAGCGGGTAAAAAAGAAGAGGCTCGCGCCGCGGTACCCGACGCTCTAGTCGACGAAGTCGCGCTCGTTGGCCCTGAAGCGAGAATTCGTGAACGCGCCAAAGACTGGAACGCCGCGTCCAGCCGAGGCGAGGTTGATACCATGCTACTAAATTGTCAGCAGCCAGAAGCCATGGAAATTTTGGCGGATTGCTTCCTTTAGCGGGAGACGCTTGCCCCAGCCTTCGCAGGGGTGACAGGGAGACGGAAGACACTAGGGCATTCGCTACGCTCATGTCGGATGTCGGATGTCGGATGTCGGATGTCGGATGTCGGAAAATATCAGCTCACGCACATAGTACGATTAAGCGTTGCTGTTGATTTTTCGCCAGACGCCTGACCTCCGACTTGGTTTTAGCGTCTTCTGTCCAGCATTCTGCCAAACTAGGCTTACCAGCAAACAGAACTAAACTCAGGAACCACACGCATGACCGCAGTTACCCGTCGCCTAGCCATGGCTATTCTCAATGGTTTCGATGCTTTTTTTGCCGAGTACAAAAACATCACCCTCGGCGCGCAAGCGCGTTTTGAAGGGGCCGACTGGCACGGTGCACAAAAAGCCATGCGTGATCGTTTAGATTTATGGAAGCAAAAACGCAGAATCGTTGCCGAAGCTGCATATACCATTACTGGCGGCAGTGTTGAAGATCGGGACAACTGGGAAATTGCCAAGCAGGAATACGCAGAGCTTATACAAAATCACGACAATTTTGAAATTGCGCAATCGTTTTTCAATTCGATTTATTGTTACATATTCAAGCATGAAAAAATCCGCGATGTGCACACCTTTGCCCTGACCTCAGTCGAACACTGCGCCCCAGTCTCAAGTGAGTCCATACTGCGCCGCTACCGCTTTGACGGTGACAATGCCGTCGATATCACCAAATCAATGCTCGTTGACTGCGAGTTCAACATCCCCTGGGAAGATCTCGACCGCGACGTGGGCTTTATCATGAACGTCGTTAACCGCGAACTTATTCCCAAAATTCGAGATCGCAGCAAAGACATTTATGTCGAAACACTAGAGTCGTTATTTTTCCGCAACAAAGCCGCTTATTTGGTCGGCCGTATTGTCAGCGGCGACTTCACCATGCCCTTTGTACTGCCTATTTTACACAGCGAAAACAATTCCATATTCGTTGACACCGTACTCTCTGATCCCGATGACATCTCAATCTTATTCAGCTTTAGCCGAAGCTATTTTATGGTCGACACCTCGGTGCCATCAGAGTACATCGCCTTCTTACACCGGCTAATGCCCCACAAAGAGATCTTTGAGCTGTATATTGCCATCGGCATGCCCAAGCACGGTAAAACCGAGTTTTATCGCTTTGCGGTGAATGAAACTGCCAACAGCGAATCGCCGTATATCATTGCACCGGGCATTAAAGGCATGGTCATGCTGGTATTTACCCGCCCGGACTTTGGCTATGTGTACAAAGTAATTAAAGATCGCTTTACACCGCCCAAAGACATGAGCCAAGAGCATGTTCGCAAATGCTACAGTTTGGTAAAACGCTGGGATCGCGGCGGGCGCATGGCGGACACACAAGAATTCAATAATCTTGCTTTTGATCGCCGCCGCTTTTCCGACGAGCTTATTGCCGAATTAGAAAAAGAGGCGCCCTCAAAAGTTAGCGTTAGCGGCAATGCGCTGCTTCTAAAGCACGTATACATCGAACGTAAAATGATTCCCCTCAATCTTTACCTCAAAGACTGCAACGAGCAACAGCTCGACAGCGTGATGGGCGAATACGGCAATGCCATAAAGCAATTGGCAGCGGGCAATATCTTCCCCGGCGATATGTTACTCAAAAACTTTGGCGTTACCCGTCACGGCCGCGTGGTGTTTTACGACTACGATGAAATTTGTCCACTGACCGACTGCAATTTCCGCTCACTGCCGGAGCCGAAAAACGACGAGCAAGCCATGGCCAGCCAGCCTTGGTACGAGGTCAAACCAGAAGATGTATTCCCCGAGGAATTCCGTTTATTTTTCTCTGGTAACCAGCGCGCCAAAAAGGTGTTTGATTCATTGCACAGTGACCTCTACGACCCAGCCTACTGGCGTGGCCTGCAGGAAACCATACGCAATGGTTACGTCGCCGACGTATTCCCCTATCGGAAAAAGCAGCGTTTCCAACAACGACCACATTAAAGCAATACCACCGACAACTAGGAGTTTGACACCACCTAGCAACCCTATAGAGTAGTGCGGCTATTGTATTTAGTTAGACAAGCGTAGAATTTAGAGCGCAGAGGATAAACCCATGAACAATAAAATGCTCGCCATAATAACTGTCCTTACCTTAGCCGCCTGCGGCGGCGGCAACTCCAGCAACCGTGCAAGCGGCACAGCGGTAGACAAGGCAACTGTCCAAGTAATATCGAATCGACCAGATCTGGTATCAGCAGGCGATGTACTCGTTGAGGTGGTGCTAGCTAGCGCTGACGCAAGCGATGAGCTTGTACTGCTCCGTAACAACACCGACGTAACCAGCGTCCTGCAAAGCACGCCAGATAATCCCTTGCGCCTTTTAGGCGTGGTCGAGGGTTTAAGTGTGGGTGAAAATACCATCAGCGCCAATATCGGTAACAGCATCACCGTGGTGAACCACCCCTCGGGAGGCCCAGTGTTTACCGGACCGCACATCCAACCTTGGGAATGCCAAGAGGGCGCAACCGACGAGGATTGCAACCAAGCGGCAACATACCAATGGCTTTATAAGTCGACCAATCCATTGCTCGCGGGCTTACAGCCATATGATCTTGAGAATCCACCAACCGATGTGGCTACCACCACGACCGATAACGGTGAAACCTTACCATTTATAGTACGCCAGGAAATCGGTTATCAGGCGCGGGACCAATACACCATCTTTACCCTACACAAAGCCGATGAAAGCTGGACACCAATACAACCCCAGTCACAGTGGAATCGCCGCCTACTCGTAACCCACGGCGGCAATTGCCGCGGTGACCACGACACCAGTTCCGCGCGCACCGACGACTACGCGGGCACCATTCCCGGTAACCCAGCAATCGAACAATCCTATATCACCGCGCTGAGCCTGGGCTGGTCAGTACTGTCCACCGCCCAACTCAACCTGGGTCACAACTGTAATTTGAGCTATCAGGCCGAATCGCTAATGATGGCCAAAGAGCGCTTTGTCGAACAATACGGTGAACTGCGCTACACCGTGGGCACGGGCTGCTCCGGCGGCGCAATTACCCAGAATATGATTGCCAACGCCTACCCCGGTTTGTACCAAGGCTTATTGACTACCTGCACCTACCCCGACGTTATGAGTACTGCAACTCAGTTTGCTGACTACCACATTTTACTGAAGTACTTCGGCCTTAAGGCCGAAAATCCGGTGGCGCCAACCACCCGCGACGGTACAATATTTACACCAAACCAACAGAACGAGATTTACGGCCACCTAAACGGCATTGTGAACGCCTCACTTGCTGATTCCGCGCTATTTGGCGAAGCGGTAGAGCCCGCCTCAAACTGCGGCGGCATCACACCCGAAGAACGTTTCCATAAAGAGACAAACCCCGGGGGCGTGCGCTGCGATGTACTCACCTTTATGGAAAATATGATCGGCGCACGCGAGCGTTTTCCTGCGGAAGACCCACTGCGCGACCATTGGTCAAAAATAGAACAAGACCTTGGCTATGGCTTTGCTGGATTCCCTCTGGGCAACGAAGGTGTGCAGTATGGCCTACTGCCCCTGCAGCAAGGCATTATCAGCCCCGCCCAATTTTTGGCACTGAACACCAATATAGGTGGCCTAGATCCAAGCCTCAACGTGACTCAGGCGCGCTTGAAGCCTGACTATCCGGCACTCCCCAACGCCTATCGCACTGGCATTTTAAATACCATTGTGAACATGGATACCGTACCTATTATTAATATGACTGGCCCCGATCCCGGCGCGGCGCACGACAGCGTGCATGGCTATTGGGTGCGCTGGCGCCTTGAACGCGAACTTGGCCACCGCGACAATTTTGTTCACTGGGGCGGCGCCACGGCCTTAATCGGTGACGCGAATTACATGAACCAATCACTCATTGCCATGACATCTTGGCTAGACGCCATCGAAGCCGATACCAGCGCCACGCCACTGGCGCAGAAAATCATCATCAACAAACCGGCCGATGTCCAAGACCAATGCAACGGCGTGCCCGGCGTAATGTGCCCGGAAGCCGCTATGCTGGTATTTGGCACACCGCGCACCCAAGCGGGCGCCGACAAGTATGGCGACCAAGTGCAGTGCCAGCTCAAGCCCTTTAGTCGCGCCGACAACTACGGTTTAGGCAACACTGTGTGGCAGGAAGAAGACTGGGCGGCACTAGAGCAAACCTTCGCCACCGGTGTTTGTGACTGGTCTAAACGGCCACTGGAATGGCGGCGCACAGTTACGTGGCTGAATTATCAAGATGATAAAGGCGATGTGATTACCGGTGGCCAGCAAATGGCACCGGCCAAGTTTCCTGCTGCTTGGGCTAGCCCCGCGTTCAGCAAGACCTGGGAACCCACTTGGCTGCAACCCTAACCCAGGCAGGGCAGTAGCGTAAAATAAAAACGGGCGAGATAGAAAACTATCTCACCCGTCTTATTGGCTCGCATCCCGCGAGCCCCATCTATGGTCATTACACATCAATTAAAACTGCAAACGCGCACTCACCCCAATTTCATCAGTATCTAAATCACCAATAAAACTTCTGCTGATGTTTGCCGCCAAAGAAAACTGAGGCACAACATACACCCGAACACCGGCACCCAATATTGCGCCCGTGTCAGTGCCACCGAAGTCAGCATCTTGATGGGCCAAGCCACCCATTAAATTACCTTCAACATTATTGGTCAGCCATGTGCGGCTCGTCACACTGCCAGTCAAGGTGTCAATGTCAGCGTTATCCAACGCCGGGTTTTTACTGTCTGACTCTGCAAAGCTGTAATCCAGCGCCAACACTAAATCGCTGCGCTCAGACATTTTCATAGGGTGACCCACACCGATGCTCACCGTGTCAAACTCAAGGTTTTTATTCACATCGAGATTACCCAGTGAACCGCGAACGAAGATATTTCTATCCAGAGCCAGCGAACCGCCGCCATAAATGTAATCGGCATCAGTATTGTCTATATCGACATCAGAAAAGCCACCTTCTACATAGGTATAGCTAAACTCTTTAGCATTAGCCTGCACTGATGCGATCGCCGCCACTAAACCAAGTCCCAAAAGCTGCTTCTTAGATATATTCATTACAATGTCTCTCCGTTGGATTGATGCAGATTTAGACTGGGCTTTGGCAAACAGTTCCTCGAAAACAACAACTTGTGCACTATGCACACTCGCGCAACTTTTCCAGCTATAACATGTCAGTGCGCACGCGAGCCTCTTCTAAAATAACCAATGAGCAGCCCATTCCGCTCTTGCAGCTCGAGCTGGAACAATATACGATTTGTATACGTATCGTATAATATGAGTCTATTATGGGCATCGTTAAAATAAGTGATGAGTTGCACGAAGAAATTCGCAAAGCCAGCTCAGTGATGGTCCGCTCTATCAACGCACAAGCGGAGTTTTGGATAAAAATAGGCATGCTTGCCGAGACCAATCCAAGCATGTCGTTTACCCAAATTATGAGCGAAGAAATGAAGCGTGCCGAGGTTGAACTAAGAGTGGTTGCTGGTGGCTGAGCTAAGACTAAAAACCACCGCAGAACTGCAGTTAATGCGCGAGTCTGGCCGACTACTCGCCTCAGTATTCAGCTATCTCGACCGTCAGATTGATGTTGGCATATCCACCATGGACATTAACAACCTGGCGGAAAAATATATTATTGAGCAGCTTAAGGCGCGCCCCGCCAGTAAGGGCCAATACGGCTATCAATACGCCCTCAACACCTCAGTAAATCATGTTGTTTGCCATGGCGTGCCCGCAAATAATCAAAAGTTAAAATCTGGCGACATCGTTAATGTGGACATCACCCTAGAGCAAGGCGGCTTTATTACCGACTCTAGTAAAATGTATATGGTCGGCGAGGTTACACCGCTGGCGAAGCGCTTAGTGGACAAAACCTATGAAGCAATGTGGGCAGGAATACGAGCAGTAAAGCCAGCCGCGACACTCGGCGATGTTGGTCACGCCATCCAGCGCCACGCCGAGAAACACGGTTACAGCATTGTTCGAGAATACTGCGGTCACGGCATTGGCCGCGAAATGCACGAAGAACCGCAGGTTTTGCATTTTGGTCAGCCCGGCAAAGGCCTAGTCTTACGCGAAGGCATGACTTTCACCATCGAACCAATGCTTAACCAAGGAAAGGCGAAAGTTAAGCTGAAAAAAGATGGTTGGACAGTCGTAACAAGCGATAAAAAATTATCTGCCCAATGGGAGCACACCATCGCCGTGACATCGACCGGTTATGAAGTGCTTACACTTCGAGACGAAGAGCAGCTATAACATACCTCTGCGATCAAATTGCAAACTTTAAATTAAAGAGGCCAGAGTCCTTAAATCATGAATTTTGACTCTGACCTCAAAATCCTTAAACCTGTAAATTCACACTAATAAGCCCCCTCGCTATACACTAATTCATAGCTGTGACTGTATATTTCCAAGATATTACCAAACGGGTCTTCCATGTAAATCATGCGATAGGGCTTGCTGCCAGGATAATAGTAACGTGGTTTTGGCATACGCTTCTTACCGCCAGCCGCAACAATTCGCTCAGCTAATTCCTCTACATTCGGATCTTGAACACAAAAGTGGAACACGCCCGTTTTCCAGTACTCAAAATTATTGTCGGGGTTAATCTGCCCCTTAAATTCAAAAAGCTCAACACCAATGCGATCACCGGTTGACAGATGAGCAATCCGAAACTTATCCCAGTTACTACCAAATACGTCGGTGCACATCTCTCCAATCGGGCTGTCGTCTTCCACAACCTCAGTGGGCGCCATAATTAAATACCAGCCCATGACCTCGGTATAAAACTTAACGGCGGCCTCCAGGTTGGGAACCGATATGCCTATGTGCGAAAAATTGCGTGGGTAGGTGTTACTCATAATCTACTGACCTCTGATTGCTGTTGTAAGTAGATTACAAAGCAGGCAGTATTAAGTAAAATTATCATTATTAATGACTATGAGTACAAATTGTAATGATAAACCCCGCATGGCTACGTACATTTTGCACGCTTGTAGAGATTGGCCACTTCACCCGTACCGCAGAAAGTCTGCACATGACCCAGTCAGGGGTGAGCCAACATGTGCGCAAGCTAGAAGCGCAATTAGGTCAGCCACTGCTGATTCGACATGGCAAAAGCTTCACGCTTAGCAGCACCGGTGATCGGCTCTACAAAGAGGGCCAGAAGCTTATTCTCTCGCTAAATGATCTCGAAAAACGACTAGGCCTAGACCCCAGCCACGAGGGCACCGTTAAACTCGCATCACCAGGCAGTGTAGGCTTAAAGCTCTACCCGCATTTATTACATCTACAAAAACGTCACCCAAAACTGGTCATCGAATATCGATTTGCACCGAACAGCGAAATAGAAAAGTTGATTGCCGACCACAAAGTCGATATTGGTCTTATGACTTGCCTATCAAAACTCGGCGAGGTAAACCTCAAACCAATCGCAGAAGACGAACTCTTATTAGTTACGCCGCCGGCAATTATAGCGCCGAACTGGGGGCAACTACTGGCACTGGGATTTATCGATCACCCGGATGGCCCCCACCATGCAGCACAGTTGCTAAGTGCAAACTTTCCAGAGTTCCAAAATTCGAGCCAGCTTACAATCTCGGGTTTTTCAAACCAAATTAATCTCATTCTTGAACCCGTAAGCATGGGCCTTGGCTTTACGGTTTTACCAAGTCACGCAGTAGGCGCATTTAAAGACAGCAGTAAAATAAAAGCACATCGGCTCAGCAATAGAGTCAGTGAGACGCTGTACTTGGGGGTTCATGCAAATAGGTTTACGGAAAACAAAGTGAAGACCGTAATAAGCGAAATTAAAAAATGCCTCCAGAATAGATTGGAAGAAGAGAAAAAAGCTTAACTGCCATAATCTGGCAAAGCCCAGCGCATGAACTAGAATCAAGATTAGCGCTCAGTGCAATCTTGCGGCACGTCATAATTAGCCACCGAAATGCGTTCAAATCGCTTGGCTTTGCAGTGGCCTACCACTCGATGCCAACCAGTAAAGGTCACAATATGGACAAAGACAAACGCAAAGGCGACGAACCAATTCCGTCTAATTTAAACACGCTACTGAATGACGCTCAGCGCGCAGGCTTACGCCAGCTTGAGAGTTTTGGCTGGCAACTTCAATTTGTTCGCCACCCCTTATTTCAGGAGCCGGTTGTGGTAGTAGTAAACCCCGAGGGGCGAGAGTTCGGAGTACTTGAGGACGATGGCCGCATCAACATGGAGGCGCACATCGCATTTCGCGAAAAAAACTAAAATACTAAGATCAGGCAATAAGGTAGCTATTTACAAATAGATCCGCGCTGACGCTAAAGCATCATGACAAGCCAGTCATTATCCCCGGCAAAAGTGCGGAACGTGGATATGGAGGCCCAAGTTAATTTAGGTAGGCCATTTAGCGCTACGCTGGCGCGATATAAATAGACACGAGAGAGCAAACAGTCTTTTCATTGCCTTGGCAGAACTACCTGAAAAATGAATATGAGCAATTGCCTTAGCCATACTCAACATAAGTCGGGCGCCGTCATTAGCATCATTTTTTCAGAAATTGAACTATCTGCTCTGCCCTCAACAATCAAACCCCTAAGCACCTATACTGTGTCGCGATAAAATTCGAGAGTCATCTCCCAAAGAAATCCTCCCGTTAAACCTTGTTCAGCAAAAGCAGAAATACACGATTTTAAGATTTTCTCCTTACGCGCATCGGGAGTCATCCGCCTTACTGGCGGCTTGAAAAAGACGCTTATCGACTCACCTCTTCACACAAACACCAGAAAGCAATCCACCATTATAAGTCGAGTAAAAAGGTTACCGGCCCATCATTTAGTAGGCTGATTTGCATATCAGCGCCAAACTTACCGCTGGCAACTTTACCATATTGTTGCGCCAGCTCAGCCAAGGCGAAACGGTATAGCCCCTCAGCAACATCTGGCACCGCCGCCGTTGAAAAGCCAGGCCGCAAGCCTTTTTTCGTCTCGGCCGCGAGGGTGAATTGCGAAACTAATAATACGCCACCACCAACATCCATAACTGATTGGTTCATTTTGCCATTACTATCAGAAAACACCCGATAATGAAGCAGACGCGTCATCATTTTAGTAACGGCCGCTTCGTCATCGTGTTTCTCCAGGCCTAAAAAAACTAAAAGCCCCTGCGCAATCTCCCCGACACACTCGCCCTCGACTTCCACTCGGGCAAATTTCACGCGCTGCAATAATGCTTTCATTTAGATCCAGACTTTGAATATTGGGTAATTAAATAAATTATACGCGTACGTTTGGATACCTGCCCTCGCAGGTTTAACAACAAACCGTGATGACTCGGCAGCCACACGAAGCATGGCTACGGTGTCGCTATTTGCGCGGCGAAAACAAAGATCATTTTTTGCGTCTACCGTCTCCAGTCAAGCATTCAGCAGCCACAGGCAGGTCTTGCCTCTTGCCTCGTCAATAACTCAACTCACCACCACTGAGCAAGTCTGCAACATCATTACTGGCATGCACCAAGGCATCGGCAATACTCGGCTCGAAAGCCGAATGCCCCGCATCCCGAACAATATGCAGCTCAGCGCTAGGCCAAAGCGCATGTAATTCTACGGCGCTTTCGAGCGGGCAAATCATATCGTAACGACCCTGCACAATGATGCCCGGAATCCTTTCAATACACGACATATTCGCCAGAATTTGATTATCAGTTAAAAAAGCCTGATTAACAAAATAATGGGTTTCTATGTGCGACATAGACACCGCCGTGTGTGAGTTCATCAAATGATCTTCGACATCGTGATTTGGCCGCAAGGTCGAGCAGCGCGCCTCCCATAGTGACCACGCCTTGGCGGCGGCCATCCGTGCCAACTCATTCTCGCCATGGAGCACACGGTGGTAGGCTTCAATCCAATTTTCACCGTCGCGACGCGCTACCGCCTCACTAAAATCTCGCCAGTAATCGGGGAAGACCCGGCTAGCCCCGCCTTCGCTGTAAAACCACGCCAATTCCTTTGGGCGGCACAGAAAAATGCCCCGTAAGATCATCGCAGCCACCCTCGCCGGATACGCCTGCGCATAGGCCAAACCGAGGGTTGAGCCCCAAGAGCCGCCAAATACCACCCACTTATCAACCGCCAGGAATTCGCGAATGCGCTCCATATCGGCGATCAAGGCTTGGGTGGTATTGTCTTGCAAGCAAGCATGAGGCTCAGAATGGCCACAGCCGCGCTGATCAAACAGAATGATGCGGTAGCGCTCGGGGTCAAAAAAGCTCCGCGCCTTGGGACTACAGCCAGCGCCGGGGCCGCCGTGAACGAAAATCACTGGGATACCGTCGGGGTTACCAGACTCTTCTATATACAGGATATGAGGGTCTTGAACCGGCAAACGATGTGTTTTATAGGGCTTTATATCTGGGAATAATGCGAGCATAGCGTCACAACCATATCCAATTAGTGCACTGGATTAGTGTAGCGCAGACAGCGACTTAACGCTTGAGGGGAAACTGGCGGCCTTGAACCGGCCGCCAGAGGACTAGCTTAGCGACTTACTTAGGAGCGCGTTTACGCTCATTTTCTTTCAGTAGCTTTTTACGCAAGCGGATGCTTTTCGGCGTTACTTCAACCAATTCATCGTCTTCGATGAATTCTAAAGCTTGCTCCAAAGTGTGCTTGATGTGCGGCGACAGAGTCAGTGCTTCATCAGTACCGGAGGCGCGAACGTTAGTCAGCTGCTTGGCACGAGTCGGGTTAACCACCAAGTCGTTGGCACGGTTGTGCAGACCAATGATCTGACCTTCATACACTTCAGCCGCGTGGCCCATAAACAAACGACCGCGATCCTGAAGGTTAAACAAACCGTAGCTCAGGGTTTTACCACCGACCATCGATACCATTACACCGTTCTGACGACCAGCTAATTCGCCGCCCTTCACTTCGCCGTAATGATCGAACACGGTGGTCATGATACCGCTGCCGGAAGTCATGGTCAGGAATTGGCCACGGAAACCGATCAAGCCACGGGCAGGCGCGATAAACTCGAGTTTAACGCGACCTTTGCCGTCCGGCTCCATATTGCTCATCTCGGCTTTACGCAGACCGAGCTCTTCCATGACCGAGCCCTGGTGCTGCTCTTCAACGTCGATTACCACGTGCTCAAAAGGCTCTTGAACCACGCCGTCAACGATCTTCTGAACAACTTCTGGGCGAGAAACACCCATTTCGAAACCTTCGCGACGCATAGTTTCGATCAGTACCGACAGGTGAAGCTCACCACGACCAGATACTTTGAATTTATCAGGAGTTTCGCCTGGCTCAACACGCAGAGCCACGTTGTGAATCAGCTCTTGGTCTAAGCGGTCACGAATATTACGCGAGGTAACGAACTTACCTTCTTTACCAGCAAACGGTGAATCGTTTACCTGGAAAGTCATGCTGACCGTTGGCTCGTCTACGCTCAATGGCGGCAGGGCTTCTGGGTGGCCTGGCGCACACAAGGTGTCAGAAATATTCAGGCCTTCAATACCGGTTACACAAACAATCTCACCGGCCTTGCCTTCAGGTACTTCAACACGCTCTAGACCGTAATAGCCCATAACGGTTAGCAATTTACATTTGCGGCTCTTACCGTCAGCACCAACCACAACCAGCTGGTCATTGGCTTTCATGGTACCGCGGGTAATACGACCAACACCGATAACGCCAACATAGCTGTTGTAGTCGAGGGCTGAGATTTGCATCTGCAGCGGACCATCAGCATCCACCTCTGGGGTTGGTACTTTGTCGACGATCATTTGGAACAAGGGCGTCATGTCTTCGGCCAGATCATTAAAATCTAAACCGGCAACACCATTAATTGCCGAAGCAAACATAATGGGGAAGTCTAACTGCTCGTCGGTAGCGCCAAGGCGGTCAAACAGATCAAAAACCTGATCCACAACCCAGTCTGGACGCGCGCCGGGGCGGTCAACTTTGTTAACGACTACAATCGGGTTTAAGCCTTGCTCAAACGCCTTTTGGGTTACAAAGCGGGTCTGAGGCATGGGGCCATCAACCGCGTCAACCAGCAGCAATACGCTGTCTACCATAGATAATACGCGCTCAACCTCACCACCAAAGTCGGCGTGTCCAGGGGTATCTACGATGTTAATACGGTAGCCGTTCCACTCAATAGCGGTGTTTTTAGCAAGAATGGTAATACCGCGCTCTTTCTCCTGGTCGTTGGAGTCCATGATCCGCTCGGAATCTTGGTTACGGCGATCAAGGGTTCCCGATTGACTCAACAGTTTATCCACTAGCGTGGTTTTACCGTGGTCAACGTGGGCGATAATGGCGATATTGCGCAGCGTATCAATCATGGAGGGGCTTCGTTGTTGGATAAAATGGCCGCGCATTATACAACAAGCCCGCCCCTCATAGCAGCAGGAAGTCACATATCTTCTTGGCAAAATATACTAATTAGCAATAAAAGAACAAAATCAACGTCTTGGGCATCCATCAGATACCCGCTACAATCAATCTACGCGTATTTTGCCCACTTCCCTACGGATAGCTCTGCAATGACCACAGCAAATGTGACCTGGAAAAGCCGCTGGACATTTATATTAGCCGCCACGGGCTCTGCTGTGGGCCTGGGCAATATTTGGAAATTCCCCTATATCACCGGCGAGTACGGTGGCGGCGCCTTTGTATTAGTCTATCTTGGCTGCATATTATTGATTGGCGTTCCGGTCATGATTGCAGAAATTATGGTCGGTCGCGCGGGCCGCAGCGACCCGGTGCACAGCATGAGCAAGCTCGGCCGGGAAGCCGGCAAGTCCTCATACTGGGGCGCAGTGGGCGCCGTCGGCATTATTGCCGGTCTGATGATTATGATGTTTTACAGCGTTGTCGCGGGCTGGGCACTAGAGTACGTCGCACAGAGCATAACCGGCCTCTACAGCGACGCCTCGACCGACGAGATTGAAACCAACTTCAGCAAGCTGCTTAGCGACAATACTCAACAGACCATTTGGCATAGCCTGTTCACCCTCGTTACTGCGAGCGTCGTCGCTGGCGGGGTTACCAAGGGTATTGGTAAGGCCGTAGAAATTCTCATGCCAATTCTGTTTGGTTTTTTACTACTACTGCTCGGTTACAGTTGGGTAAACGGTGACTTTAGCGCTGGCCTGCACTTTATGTTCGACACCGACTTCAGCAAACTAACCGGCGAAGCCATATTAGTGGCGATGGGCCATGCCTTTTTTACCCTGAGCTTAGGCATGGGCGCCATTATGGCCTACGGCGCTTATTTTCCTGGCAAAACCTCAATTGGCAAAACCGTACTGACCATCGCCGCCCTTGATACCGTTATTGCGCTGGTCGCTGGTATGGCCATGTTCCCGCTAGTCTTTGCCAATGGCCTCACCCCCGGCCAAGGCCCCGGCCTGATGTTTGTCACCCTGCCCATCGCCTTTGCCAATATGAACGGCGGCCTGTTTTTCGGCACTATCTTTTTTAGCTTGGTTAGCATTGCCGCCCTCAGCTCGTCGATCTCGCTGATTGAGCCTGGCGTAGCTTGGCTAGAAAAATACGGCGTTAAACGATCGCTATCAACCTTTGGCTTGGCCGGCATTGCCTGGCTCGGCGGCTTAGCGAGCATTCACTACGGTGCCGTATTTAATGCACTTGACTATATTACCGCCAATATCATGCTCCCCATCGGCGGCTTATTAATTGCCCTATTTGTCGGCTGGGTGCTACCAGCCAACATCACCGCGACCGAAGTAAATATGGGCGAAGGCCTGATATTCAAAGGCTGGCGAATAGCGCTGCGCTATATCGCCCCAGCAGGTATTTTGCTGGTCTTCTTAAACAGTCTCAAACTCATCTAAACAGGAATTAATCTGTGCGCAACCCGCTTTTAAACATTTTTATTATTGCCAGTCTGATTTTATTTGGCGGCCTTTATTACTACAGCGGCCAAGTTGAAGACCACTACAGCGAGAACGCTGAGCGTTATCTAAAAACAGCCCTCGTCAGCATTTCTAGCTGGCAGACAGAAGATTTAAAAGCGCAACTCGCCACCGCCACCCTCGCCCAGGTTGACGACCAACAGCTACGTAAATTATGTGCGGAATACGCTCGCTTGGGTGAATTTCAACGCATGGGTGAACTGCAGTTTTCTCGTTTGAGCGGGGCGCTATCACTGTTTAGCGAGCCGCCGCGACTCAGCTACAGCAGCAATGTTCATTTCGAACACGGCAGCGCGGTCATGACTGCCACTTTAACCCTGGAAAACCAGCGCTTTAAACTTTACAACTTTAATCTGGGCAAGCCCGAGCAGCAAACAAGCCAATAAAACACACCTAAGGCGCCAATAAGTGCGCCTGTAGATGGTCGCGAGCAGATTCCGGCAAGGGTATTGGTCGGTGCTCGCGATTGACACAAACCAGCGTCGACTCGCCGTCAGCCACCAACTCGTTGCCATCTTCTGAATACAGACTCTGCTTTAAGCTGAAGCTGCTATTGCCAATGCGCATCACCCAAGCCTTCCCCCGTAACAGACCAGGATGATGCCACTCTCTGCGAAAATTCAAACCGACAGCGGCCATAATCAAGCCGAACTCATCTGCCCCACCGCCCATACCAAAGCCAGCTTGTTCAAGCCATTCCACCCTAGCTTCTTCAAGGTAGCGGAAATACTGCACATGGTTTATATGCCCCATGCTGTCCTGATCGGCCCAGCGCGGTTTAATCAACACGTCAAACAGTGGCTCTATATTTACTTCGCTCATGACGGACGATACACCTTTACGTTTTCAAAGCCCTGCTCCACCAAATGCGAAGCATGGAGACGACTCATCACCCCTTTATCGCAAAACAGCATATAGGTGCGCGATTGGTCCAGCTGCGCGAAACGGCTGTGCAACTCGTAAAAAGGAATGGTCTGCACTTCGCTCGTAGCCAATTTCAGAGGCTTACGATCAACCTCGTCAGGGTGACGAACATCGACAATAACCGCGTCGGGTAGCGGTATAGGTAAAGACTCGACGGCGGCTACCGTCAAATCTTCGTCGGCAAGCGCGTCGATATTAATGTAGTTAGCAGACGCGATGGCGCGCTCAAGTACAGCAAAATCGAAATTGGCCTCTTGGGCGGCAATTTTTTCAGGCTTAGCGCGAGTGGTAGGCTTAACCGAAATCACCCCGCAATACTCTGGCATATTGGCCGCAAAGGCCTCGGTGCCAATTTTGGCGGCGATATTAATGATGTCTAACTTGTCGGCGCAAATCAGCGGACGCAGCACCAAGGTGTCGGTAACCTGATCGATTACCGAAAGATTCTGCAAAGTCTGACTAGAAACCTGGGCCACCGCCTCGCCAGTAACGAGCGCAGACACTTCCAGCTGGGCCGCTACCTCTGAGGCTGCACGCAGCATCATGCGCTTGAGGATGACCCCCATTTGCGAGTTCTCAACATTTTTCAGAATCTCGCCGACGACATCCTCAAACGGCACACTGACAAACTTCACCCGGTGAGAGGCGCCGTATTTAAGCCAAAGATACAAGGCAACTTCTTTTACCCCCACCTCGTGCTCGCGGCCACCAAGATTAAAAAAGCAAAAATGGGTGCGCATACCCCGCTTCATGGTCAGGTAACTGGAAACCGTCGAATCGAAGCCCCCAGAAATCAAAGATACCGCAGCGTCAATCGTACCTAGCGGAAAACCACCCAAACCCTCTATACGCCGATTAACGATGTAGACAAGATCTTGACGTACCTCAATACGCACAGTTACATCCGGATTGTGCAAATCAACGCCCGCTGACTCAAGGTGCTGATTCAGACCACCCCCAACATAGCGCTCAACTTCACTGGAGTTAAAATCGTGGCTACCCACCCGCTTGCAGCGCACCACAAAGCTTTTACCACGCAGACTATCGCCAATGGCAAGCCGAGTTTTTTCAAAAATATCGTGTACGTCCACCAGCGGGTATTCAAGCACCTCAACAATATGCGCAATACCCGGCGTATTACTGAGCACCGCAACAAAGCCCGCCAAAACCTCCCGATCCCGACTGGCGGTTTCGATGGTTATTCGGTCCCAATCACGAATAATTTCCAAATTGGGATCTAGAGGCAGAAGTAATTTACGCAAATTGTCACGCAGCTGTTTGGTGAACTTCTTACGAACAGGCTTACTCTTGATGATGATTTCAGGAAATAATTTAACGAGGAATTTCATTTAAAGAATCGCGACGATGAGGGGCCAAGCATTATACCCTCTCCACCCCGCAGGTGGCAGCCCAAGGAATTCGCCCCAAGTTGGCGCACTAACCCAGAGCAAGCACCATAACAGTGCAATTATTTTGCCGCCACGCACAAGGTTTAAGCAAAATCATAGCAAACCCTTTAAATGCAACACCATTAAACCGTATAAAACCGGCATGTTTTTTGCCTTTTCAGTTCGCAGATTGTGCCGCTATGCTGCACAATACAATACGAATATAATCGATGACCCTTCGGCGATGCCGAATTCAATCTTACTCTCTCTATCTGGAGGACGAACATAATGTCAGAGAACACTCTGCAGTTAATCGCCGAAAATGACGTGAAGTGGGCGGACATGCGCTTTACCGATACCAAGGGCAAAGAGCAACACGTCACCATTCCAGCCACTGAAGTCGACGTAAGCTTTTTTGAAGACGGCAAAATGTTTGACGGTTCATCCATTGCCGGCTGGAAGGGCATTAACGAATCCGACATGATCCTGATGCCTGACGACACCGCATCAGTCCTGGATCCCTTTACCGAAGAATCTACTATTATCATCCGCTGCAATATCGTAGAGCCATCTACTATGCAGGGCTACAACCGCGATCCACGCTCTATCGCCCAACGCGCCGAAGACTATATGCGCGCATCTGGCATTGCCGATAACGCACTGTTTGGCCCCGAGCCCGAGTTTTTCATTTTTGACGATGTTAAATGGAAAGTTTCAATGGAAGGCGCTAGCTATGCGATTGCCTCTGACGAAGCGGCTTGGAAATCAGGCGACAACTTTGAAGAAGGCAACACCGGCCATCGCCCAGGGGTTAAAGGCGGCTACTTCCCCGTACCACCAGTCGACAGCCTCCACGACCTGCGTGGCGCCATGTGTAATGCCATGACCGATATGGGCCTGACCATTGAAGTACACCATCACGAAGTAGGCACAGCTGGTCAGTGTGAAATCGGCGTTGGCCCAAACACCTGCGTTAAAAAAGCGGATGAAGTACAAATCCTCAAGTACTGCGTACACAATGTTGCCCACGCCTACGGCAAAACCGCAACATTTATGCCTAAGCCTATCGTTGGCGACAACGGCAGCGGCATGCACGTTCACATGTCTCTAAGCAAAGACGGCACCAATCTATTTGCCGGTGACGTGTACGGCGGCCTGTCTGAAACCGCCCTGTTCTACATTGGCGGCATCATCAAGCACGCCCGCGCTATTAACGCCTTCACCAACGCCTCTACCAACTCGTATAAGCGTCTGGTTCCCGGTTTTGAAGCACCAGTAATGCTGGCATACTCAGCGCGTAATCGCTCTGCCTCTATCCGTATTCCTTTTGTACCAAACCCCAAAGCTCGTCGCGTTGAAGTTCGTTTCCCAGACCCGTCAGCTAACCCTTACCTCGCGTTTGCGGTAATGCTAATGGCTGGTCTTGACGGCATTCAAAACAAGATCCACCCCGGCGACGCTGCGGATAAAGATCTGTACGACCTGCCTGCTGAAGAAGCCGCATCAATCCCAACCGTTGCTTCTAGCCTAGACCAGGCCCTGCAGGCACTGGATGCGGATCGTTCATTCTTAACTGCCGGCGGCGTATTTGACGACGATACTATCGATGCTTATATCGCCCTTAAGTCTCAGGAAGTTGAGCGCCTAGCCATGACAACTCACCCCGTTGAGTTCGATATGTACTACAGCGTTTAAACCACACTGCGCCTAAAAAGCCCGCTTTATGCGGGCTTTTTTGTGCCTGCGCACTTATGTCTATTTACAACTGACAAGCAGTGTAAGGCTTGCACTGCAAGGCACTTCACCACATCATAGAACCCTTAAACACCGAGGTGCTGTATGGCTCGCTACCTATTCCTAATTGGCTTCGCGCTGTTTACCAGCCTTAGCTTTGCCACCGAGATTTACCGTTCTACCGACCAGTACGGCAATACGGTGTTTTCCGACAAAGCGCCAAAGAACAGCAGCCCCATAGAACTCCCTCCCATCAACACCACCCCGGCGACCGAAGTCAGCGACACACCAACTCGTCAGGCACCTAAAGTCACCGCAGCTCACAGCAATCGAATTACCATTCAAAGCCCAGCCAATGGCGCCATTATCGCCAATGGTCGCCTTCCTACTACCGTCCGCGCATCCACCAAGGACGCCGTAGATCCATCGCTTCGTATTGTCTTTGAACTAGACGGCAAGACCCTGAGCAGCTCCAGCAGTACCCAGCACACCATTCCCCGCCTCAGTCGCGGCCCGCATCGCATTAGCGTCAGTCTTATTGACCAAAACAGCAAAACGCTTAGCAAGGATGCCGTCGACATTATGGTCTACCACCCCGGCAACTAAGCCCCACCCAAAAATGCGCACCATAATGGGGCCAGATCACCTATACTAGGTGCAGGCGCGTCCAATAATGTCGCGCTCAGCAACGACGAAGACTGCACTATATTGGGACTCTACTCGCACTATGCCCAAGAAATCCGTCAATTTTACCCGAATGCCCACCCCAACCCGCTTGGCCTAGAAATTGCTTTGAGCTAAGCACAACGAACACACTGGCGACGCTATGCCCCCGAATAATATCCACCACCAAATCCTCGACAATTTGAAAACAGCCATTTTATTGGTCGAGCCGAACCTGACCGTGAGCTACATCAACCCCGCGGCAGAATCGCTATTGGCGGTGTCGGATCAACGTATTCATGGCGAAGCCATCACCAAATTATTTCATGAGCAAGAAGACACCCTCGTCAAATTACTCGACGCCATTAACAACTGCGAGGCTTACACCAAACGCGAGACCGTGCTCACCCTGCGCTCCGGTATTGAAATCACGGTAGATTACGCCGTCACTCCAGTTACCGAAAACCGTCGCACCTCATTAATCATAGAATTACAGCCGCTAGATCGACTGATTAGAATCAGTCGTGAAGAAGGTTTATTGTCGTCACAGCAAAATAGTCAGGCCTTGATTCGCGGCATTGCTCACGAGGTTAAAAATCCCCTTGGCGGCTTGCGCGGCGCGGCGCAACTGTTGGCCCGGGAACTCAGCGATCCCAAACTCCACGACTACACCAATATTATTATTGAAGAAGCCGACCGGCTGCGTAATTTGGTTGACACCATGCTTGGCCCCCATCGCGCGCCAGAAAAACAAATGACCAATATCCACGAGGTCTTAGAGCGAGTACGCCAGCTCGTCGAAGCTGAAAGCGAGGGCTATATCCGTATTATTCGCGACTACGACCCGAGTATTCCCGACATTCTCGGCGACCGGGAGCAACTCATTCAGGCGTTCTTAAACGTCACCCGCAACGCCCAACAAGCATTGCGCCAAAACAGCAACGAAGACAGCGACCCAAGTATTATTATTCGCACCCGCACCCTGCGCCAGCTCACCATTGGCACCCATCGCCACCGTTTGGTGTGCAGTGTCGATATTATTGATAACGGCCCAGGTATACCTCAAGACCTGCGCGCCTCCATTTTTCTGCCCATGGTCAGCGGCCGCGCCGAAGGCACCGGACTGGGCCTATCAATTGCACAATCCATACTTAATCATCATAACGGACTAATCGAATGTAGCAGTGAGCCCGGTAACACCACCTTCTCGCTACACATTCCGCTGGAGCACGCCTAATGAGCCAAACAAATGCTGTCTGGATAGCTGACGACGATCGATCGATACGCTGGGTACTTGAAAAGGCCCTAAACCAGGCAGGCATCATTACCCGCTGTTTTGAAAATGGCGACGGCCTACTCAGTGAACTTGAATCTGAAGTCCCCGATGCCATCATTAGCGATATTCGCATGCCCGGTATCGACGGCCTTAAATTATTGTCGCGGATTACTGCCGCCCACCCCGGTTTGCCGGTGATTATTACCACCGCGCACTCCGACTTAGACAGCGCGGTGGCCTCTTACCAAGGTGGCGCCTTCGAGTATTTACCCAAACCCTTTGACGTTGACGACGCGGTTGCCACCACCCAGCGCGCACTGCAGCACGCCAACAAAAACCGCAATCTACTGCCCGAGCAGGCACCGCTGGAAACCACCGAAATCATCGGTGAAGCACCCGCTATGCAAGAAGTATTTCGGGCTATTGGGCGTTTGGCACAGTCCAATATCACCGTGTTAATTAACGGTGAATCGGGCACGGGTAAGGAACTCGTCGCACAAGCGCTCCACCGCCACAGCCCTAGGGCAACCAAGCCTTTTATTGCCTTAAACATGGCGGCCATCCCCAAAGACCTGATGGAGTCGGAACTGTTTGGCCACGAAAAAGGCGCGTTTACCGGCGCCAGCGCCCAGCGTCGCGGCCGCTTCGAACAAGCCAACGGCGGCACCCTATTCTTAGACGAAATTGGCGACATGCCTGCCGACACCCAAACTCGCCTACTAAGGGTATTAGCCGACGGCGAGTTTTATCGCGTTGGCGGCCACACCCCAGTCAAAGTTGATGTGCGTATTATTGCCGCGACCCACCAGAATCTTGAAAAGCTGGTGAAGAGCAATCATTTCCGGGAAGACTTATTTCACCGCATCAATGTTATTCGTATTCACCTGCCCAAACTCTCTGAGCGCCGAGAAGATATTCCCAAGCTCATGCAGCACTTCTTTACCCGTGCCGGTAATGAGCTCAATGTCGAACCCAAGCGCCTGCGCCCAGAAACCGAAGAATACCTCTGCCAAATGGAATGGCAGGGCAACGTTCGCCAGCTCGAAAACACCTGCCGCTGGCTAACAGTGATGGCCTCAGGCCGCGAGATTCACATAAACGACCTGCCACCGGAATTACTAGAAAGACCTCAAGGCGAAGCCGCACCCGCCTCAAACTGGCAGGACAATCTCAAGCGCTGGGCCGACCAAGAGCTCATGCTGGGGCGCGAAAAACTGCTCGACCGCGCCGTACCACAGTTTGAACGCATTATGATTGAGGCCGCCCTGCGGCACACCCATGGCCGCCGTCGCGATGCAGCCAATCTACTTGGCTGGGGACGCAATACCCTGACTCGCAAGATTAAGGAATTGGGGATGGGTGGAGATGATGAGGATTGATTTAGAGAAAGTCGGGCGTCTGGGGTCGGACGTCTGACGCTTAGAAACTAGCCTGGTGCCTGACGTTACACAACGAAGCTCCGCACGGCTTTTTCGTCGGACGTCAGACTCCCGACATCCGACTAATTCCCCGCCCGACGTCAGACCTCCGACGTCAGACTTGCCCCTATAAACCCCACTTGCCGCCACGCTTCGTAACTCACCAGTGCGACCGTATTCGATAAATTCAAGCTCCGGGCTTCGGCCATCATGGGGACGCGCAGGCAATGTTCCTGCCCTAAACTTTCCCGAACGGCTGGCGGCAAACCTGAAGTTTCTGAGCCAAACAACAGCACGTCCTCGACGTCAAAGTGAGCATCCGCGTAATTGCGGGTGCCTTTGGTGGTTAACGCAAATATCCGACGGTCACCCATCGCCGCTAAAAAGCTCGGGTAGTCGGCGTGGCGCGTTACCCGCGCCAGTTCGGCATAATCTAAGCCTGCCCTGCGCAATTTTTTCTCTTCCATGTCAAAGCCCAGTGGCTCGATCAGGTGGAGGTGGCAGCCATTGTTGGCGACCAGACGAATTATATTGCCGGTATTAGGGGCGATACGCGGTTCGTACAAAGCAATATGGAACATAGCTGGGCACCAGAAAAGCCAAGATGGTCATGACAATATAGGAGATAAAAAAATACCGCATACTGAGCTATCAGCAGGCGGTATTTCGGTCGGCGCTACAAACTTAGTGGGTGGTTGTAGCGGCGGTCTCGGCCTGACGTGCGGCCTGCGCCTCTTCAGCCTGACGATAGAGCGCTTCAAAATTCACTGGCTGCAAGGCCAGCGCGGGGAAGCCGCCCTTAACCACCAGCGCATCGACTGCTTCACGCAAATACGGGAACAGCATATTTGGGCAGGCGATACCTAACAACTGGCGCAACTGCTCGCCTTCAATGCCTTCGGCAACAAACAAACCGGCTTGGTGAATTTCAACCAAGAAGGCCGTTTCGTCATCTTCAAGCTTGGCGGTAATCGTCACGGTCAGAACAACTTCAAAGGTATTGTCGGCAACCGCTTTACTGCGCGTATTAAGATCAACCTGTATTTTTGGTTTCCACGCCTTGGTAAAAATCACCGGGCTGGCAGGGGACTCAAAAGACACATCTTTGGTGTAAATACGCTGTAGGGCAAATTTCGCTTGGACGGGCGTTTCTTCTGGCATTGTTTTCCGCTTCCTAAACTAATTTAAAGGGATCATAAACGTATATAAGGCCTAAACCGAGTTTCACAAGGCGCTAATTGACTATTATTCCGTCACTACGAGGCAATTAACGCATCTAACTTGGCGCTGCGCTCTAGGGCATACAGTTCGTCGCAGCCGCCGACATGGGTATCACCTACCCAAATTTGCGGCACCGTGCGCTGACCGCTGCGCTTGGCCAAGTCGCTGCGCAGATCATTGCGACCGTCGACCGGAATTTCATCAAAGGCAACGCCCTTGCTGCTCAACAACTGCTTGGCGCGAACACAAAAAGGACAAAATCGCGTTGTGTAAATTGTAACCTTGGCCATCTCTACCTCTTATAACATTTCCACTTACGCGAAAAACAGTAACGCAAATCGCCAGCTAGTTTTATTTCTTCACCAAGGGCAATTGCATTATCTGCCACTCAGAGATTCCACCCTTAAGCCGGTTAACCTGAGTGTAACCGAGAGACCCTAGCTTTTTGCCCGCAGCGCTGGAGTGCTGACCCATTTTGCACACTAAGACTAAGGGCTTGTCTTTTTCAGCGTGATCGGCGATCTCTTTCTCTAGCTTAGAGAACGGCAGGCTGACTGAATCCAGAATATGACCCTTGCTAAACTCGCCCTTGTCACGCAAATCGATCACGACGGCGCCCTGCTGATTCACCAAATTCACCACTTGCTGAGGCGTAAGCGCCTTACCTGCGCGGCGCTGCTCATGAAAACTCAGCAACAGCAGGCACGAAATTAATGCCGATATCAGTACCCACTGCTCAGCAACAAAGGGGATTAATTTATCCATGGAAACATCTCTTTATGCCATGTGCGCTGCACAATTCGCGAAAAAAGCGAGAGTATACACTGCCAAGCCGTAATTCTCACCCACCCCCGCATAGCCTCAACTGTGCTAAAAAGCTACAATGTGACGCTTATCTCCAGCGTCCAGAAGTGTAAATTTTATGGCCAACACCCTAGCAAAAAAACCAGTCGTACTTGTCATTCTCGACGGCTTTGGCTACCGCGAAGACCCTAAAGACAACGCAATCTTCCACGCCAACACCCCCAACTGGGACCGCCTCTGGCGCGACGCCCCCCACACACTTATATCAGGCTCAGGCCTTGATGTCGGCCTACCCGACGGCCAAATGGGCAACTCCGAAGTAGGCCATATGAGTCTCGGCGCTGGCCGCGTGGTTTACCAAAGCATTACCCGCATCGACAAAGCCATTAGCGACGGCGACTTTTACAGCAATCCGGTTTACACCGAGGCGGTAGATAAAGCTGTCAACGCAGGCAAAGCGGTGCACATCCTTGGCCTGCTATCTGCAGGTGGCGTACACAGCCACGAAAACCACATACTGGCGATGATTGAACTCGCCGCCCAGCGGGGCGCAAAGCAGGTTTATGTCCACGCCTTTCTGGATGGCCGCGACACCCCACCGCGCAGCGCACTGGGCTCTCTTGAAAAGCTTGACACTAAATTCAAGGAATTAGGCTGCGGTCGCACCGCCACCATGATTGGTCGCTACTTCGCAATGGACCGGGACAATCGCTGGGATCGCGTTGAAAAAGCCTACAACTTGCTAACCAGCGGCGAAGCAGACTTCCACTACGACAATGTTAGCAGCGCCCTGCAAGCCGCCTACGATCGTGATGAAAACGACGAGTTTGTCAGCGCCTCAATAATTCAACGCGCCGGTGATGCCGACGCCAAGATCAGCGACGGTGACAGCGTCATTTTCATGAACTTCCGCGCCGACCGCGCTCGCGAAATTACCCGCGCCTTTGTCGACTCAGGTTTTGATGGTTTTGAACGCAAAGTGCGCCCCGCGCTTGCAGAGTTTGTAATGACCACCGAATACGCCGACAGCATCCCCGCCGCCGTCGCCTACCCGCCCAGCACCATGCACAATAGCTTTGGCGAGGTAATGGAAAAGCAGGGTAAAACTCAGCTGCGCATTGCCGAGACCGAGAAGTACGCCCACGTCACCTTCTTCTTTAGCGGCGGCCGCGAAGCACTCTATAAAGGCGAAGATCGCAAGCTGATCGCCTCGCCTGATGTCGCCACCTATGATTTAAAGCCCGAGATGAGCGCCCCCGAGCTGACCGACAATCTGGTCGCGGCCATTCACAGCGGCAACTACGACACCATTATTTGCAACTACGCCAATGGCGATATGGTTGGTCACACCGGTGTATTTGAAGCCGCAGTAAAAGCGGTTGAAGCATTAGACACGTGTATTAAACGAGTTACTGATGCAGTAGTAGAAGTTGGCGGTCAATGCCTAATCACCGCCGACCACGGCAACTGCGAGCAAATGGTAGACTACGACGCCGGCCAAGCCCACACCCAACACACCACAGAACTGGTGCCGCTGGTCTATGTCGGCAACCGCCAACAGCGACTACTGGAAAAAGGTGGCAAGCTTGCCGATATCGCCCCAACCATGTTGGCCTTAATGGATGTGGAGCAACCCGCAGAAATGACCGGCATCAACCTGCTTCAGAACGATTGAAGCTGCCAATGGCCTTGTTCACTCCCGTGAACCTTAGCCACGCCCTGCTGCTTGCCCTGCTCTTAACAGCCGGGCTTGGCGGCACGGCTGTGGCTGCCGATGGCGAAGCCAACAAACAACAGCTGCGCGAGCTTAACCAAAAAATTGGCAAGCTTAAAAAATCTATTAGCAGCCAGCAGAGTGAACGCAGCAATGCGGCTAAAGCGCTGCAACGCATTGAAAAAGATATTGGCGTAACGGCGGCCAAACTCCATCGCACAAAAGAAAAATCTCAGCAGCAGCAGCGCAAGCTAAACGAATTGGAAAATCGTCAGCGCCAATTGCGCAGCCAACAACAAAGCCAAAAAGCCCTTATCGCCGAGCATGTGCGCAGCGCCTACTCACTGGGCAAAGAAAGCCAAATGAAAATGCTGCTCAATCAAGAAGATCCAGAAAAACTGAGCCGCACCCTTACTTATTTTGATTACTTTAACCGCGCCCGAAGTGCCGAGTTACGCAAATACCGCGACACGCTGAATGAGCTAGACACCATCAAACCTGCCATCAGTGCCGAGGCCGAAGCACTAGCGCTTAGCCGACGGGAGCTTGAGCAGCAACAACAAGCCTTGCTTGAACAAAAACAACGCCGCGCCAAGGCGCTAGCCGGTCTCGACAGTGAAATATCCAATAAAACGAGTTCACTGACCAACTTAGATAAGCAGCGCAAAGATCTTGAAAGCATACTGCAAGCCGTCGAGCGCGAAGTGACTAACATCGCCATGCCCGCTAACTACAAACCTTTTAAAGACCTGCGCGGCAAAATGCCCTGGCCAATAAATGGCAAACCGCTAAATCGCTACGGCGCGTCGCGCCAGGGCAGCGCGGTAACTTGGCAAGGCATACAACTTAGCGGCCAAGAAGGCGATGCGGTTAAGGCTATTCACAACGGCCGAGTGGTCTTTGCAGATTGGCTGCGAGGCGCGGGGCTATTAATAATTGTCGACCACGGCGGAGACTATCTCAGCCTTTACGCTCACAATCAGAGCTTATTGCGCAGCGAGGGCGATTGGGTGCGCGGCGGCGAGGGCATTGCCACGGTCGGCAATAGCGGTGGTCAACGCCAAGCCGGGCTGTATTTTGAAATTCGCTACAAGGGCCGCCCTACCGACCCCCGCAGCTGGTGCCGCTAAGCCATCGGCAGCATTCGCCGTCAAAGCAAGATACAATAAGTTTCGTTTAAAGGACGCTCTGGGAATCCATGTATGCCTGATATGTTTCGCCACACCTTTTCTGCGTTGCTAATACTCATGCTCGCCGCACCAACAGCCGTATTAGCCAGCGAGGACAATAACACCGAGCAAGCAGAGCAACTCGCAGAAGCCAACAGCCAAGGGCAGCTGCCCCTTCAGGCATTGCGCAATTTTGCCGACGTCTTCAACCAGATTCGACTGAGCTATGTTGAAGAAGTCGACGACAAAACCCTACTCGAAAATGCCATTCGGGGCATGCTCAGCGGCCTCGACCCTCACTCAGACTACCTCGACGCCAGCTCTTTTGAAGACCTCCAAAATCATACTACCGGTGAATTTGGTGGACTAGGCATCGAAGTCGGCATGGAAAACGGCTTCATCAAAGTTGTTACCCCCATCGACGACACGCCCGCTGAACGCGCGGGCATTCAGCCTGGCGACTTAATTATTCAAATCGACAACAAGCCCATTAAAGGCATGAACCTGCAAGAAGCGGTGACTCTGATGCGCGGCCCAGCGGGCAGCAAAATCGTGCTCACAATTTTGCGCAACGGCGTCAACGCGCCCTTTGACGTCAAACTCAAGCGTGATGTCATTACCGTAGCCAGTGTGCGCGGGGAAATGCTCCAGCCCGGCTATGGCTATATTCGCATCTCCCAGTTTCAGAGCCGCACCGGCCAAGATCTAAAAAAGCAGCTGGCTACCCTCAAAGCGGGTCGCGAACCTCTCAAGGGCTTAATCTTAGATTTACGCAACAACCCCGGCGGCTTGTTACAAGCCTCGGTGCAGGTCGTCGACGAATTTATCAATGAGGGCTTAATTGTCTATACCGAGGGCCGCCTTCCCAATGCCTATAGCCGCTTTATGGCCAGCGCTAAAAATCCCGCTGACGACACCCCTATGGTGGTGCTAATTAATGGCGGCTCAGCGTCGGCCTCCGAAATTGTCGCTGGCGCTCTGCAAGATCACCGCCGCGCTATTATTGTCGGCACCCAAAGCTTCGGTAAGGGCTCAGTGCAAACGGTATTGCCGCTCTCTGAAGACAGCGCTATTAAACTCACCACCGCGCGTTACTACACCCCTAGCGGAAGCTCTATTCAGGCGCAGGGAATTATTCCCGACATCGTGGTAGAGAAAGCGCGGATCGAAGCAGTGAATGCAGGTATTCAAGTAACAGAAGCCGACCTAGCAGGCCACCTTGGTCGTGGTGACGGCGCTGAGAGCGACGGTAAAAGCCGCAAGAAGGAAAAAAATGACAGCAATGAATTGGCCGCCAATGATAATCAGCTTTATGAGGCGCTGAATTTATTGAAAGGCCTATACATTATGTCGAGCGCCAAGAAGGCATTAGCCGAAGCGGAAGGCGCAACCCCGTAAGCAGCAGATATTGGCGACAAAAAAAACGGGCCAAACGGCCCGTTTTTTATAAGCGAACTTCTATTCCCCGCGCCGCCATATAAGCCTTGGCCTCCGGCACGGTAAACTCACCAAAATGAAAAATACTGGCCGCCAATACGGCGTCGGCGCGGCCTTCGATAATCCCCTCAACCATGTGATCGAGATTACCCACCCCGCCAGAGGCAATCACCGGCACCGGCACCGCGTCGGATATCGCCCTTGTCAGCGCCAAGTCGTAACCGGCCTTGGTGCCGTCTCCGTCCATGCTGGTCAACAGCACCTCACCGGCGCCGTTATTTACCATTTTAATCGCCCATTCCACCGCATTAATACCAGTGGGCTTGCGACCGCCGTGAGTAAAGATTTCCCAACGCGGTCGGCCATCTGCTTCGTCGGCAACGCGCTTGGCGTCAATAGCGATCACAATGCACTGAGAGCCAAAACGGTCGGCCGCTTCTTTTACAAAATCGGGGCGGTGAATGGCGGCGGAGTTAATCCCCACCTTGTCGGCACCGGCGTTAAGCATAGCGCGAATATCTTTTATTTCGCGAATGCCACCGCCAACCGTCAGCGGTATAAACACCTCGGCAGCAATCTGCTCCACAATATGCGCGGTGGTTTCTCGGCCTTCGTGCGTGGCGGTAATATCTAAGAAAGTAATCTCGTCAGCGCCCTGCTCGTTATAGCGTTTGGCCACCTCAACTGGGTCGCCAGCGTCGCGAATACCAACAAAGTTGACGCCTTTCACTACGCGACCTTTGTCGACATCTAGGCAGGGAATAATACGTTTAGCCAAAGCCATGATACTGTCCTGTTCCGGTGTTTAAGCCTTGCCGTCGCAATAGCTTTGGGCTTCGCGTAAATCGAGCTGACCTTCATAAATCGCGCGGCCAGTAATAGCGCCGAGAATACCGGCATCCGCCACCGCTTGCAGGGCGCGAATATCATCCATATTGGTCACGCCGCCAGAGGCAATTACTGGTAAACCAGAAGCCTTAGCCATTGCAACCGTCGCCTCAATATTTACGCCCTGCATCATGCCGTCGCGAGCGATATCGGTATAAACAATAGAATCGACGCCGTCTTGTTCAAAACGCTTAGCCAATTCGGTGGCTAGCAAGGTTGACACTTCCGCCCAGCCATCAGTTGCCACTAAACCGTCTTTGGCATCGAGACCAACAATCACTGAACCCGGAAAAGCCTTACAGGCTTCGGCAACAAACTTAGGTTCTTTAACCGCCTTGGTGCCGATAATCACGTAATTCACACCGGCATCCAAATACTGCTCAATGGTGTGCAGCGAGCGAATACCGCCGCCAATTTGAATTGGCAAATTGGGATAGGCCTTGGCAATGGCGCTAACCGCCTCGCCATTCATGGGCTTACCTTCAAAAGCGCCGTTCAGATCGACTAAATGCAAACGACGGCAACCTTCCGCAACCCAGCGCGCCGCCATTTCAACGGGATCGCTACCGTAAACAGTCGCATCATCCATTTCGCCCTGACGCAGGCGCACGCAATGGCCGTCTTTTAAATCAATCGCGGGAATAATCAGCATAGTGAAACCTTAAAATTAGCCAGTCACCGGGAAGAAGGCCGCAGGGCGATCCCAGTTCAAAAAATTGCTCAGTAAACGCAGGCCCATATCACCGCTTTTTTCAGGGTGAAACTGCACGGCAAATACATTATCGCAGGCCAGAGCGGCGTGCACTTGCACGCCGTAGTCGCAACTACCCGCCACAAACTCTGGCGCGTCCACATAGTAGCTGTGCACAAAATAGAAACGGCTGGCGTCGGGAATACCCGCCCACAGCGGGTGCTCAATGGCCTGAACGACATTATTCCAACCCATGTGCGGGACCTTAAGTCTGCCGCCCGCAGCATCGCGCAGATCACTGCCAAAGAATTTTACTGCGCCCGGCAATACGTCTAAGCATTCAACGCCGCCGTTCTCTTCACTGGTTTCCAGCAGGGCCTGCATGCCAAGGCAAATACCGAGCAACGGCTTTTGCGCCGCCACTTCCTGAATTACCTCGTCTAAGCCGCGGGATTTCAGCTCCGCCATGCAGTCGCGAATCGCGCCGACACCGGGGAAAATCACCCGATCAGCGCTTAAAATTGTTTCGGGGCAATCGGTGACCATGACCTTAACGCCATCGCCAACCTTCTCGAGGGCACTGGCCACCGAGTGCAAATTACCCATGCCGTAATCGATTACGGCAACGGAAGACTTACTCATATCGAAAAATCCTAGAGACTACCTTTGGTAGAAGGCGTAATACCCGCCATCCGCTCATCTGCCTGCAAGGCCATGCGCAGGGCGCGACCAAAGGCTTTAAACACGGTTTCGGCCTGATGGTGAGTGTTTTTACCACGCAGATTATCGATATGCAGGGTTACCTTGGCGTGATTCACAAAGCCATGGAAAAACTCAGAGAACAGATCCACATCAAAGCCACCCACGCTGCCACGGGTATAGGGCACGTGGTATTCAAGGCCCGCGCGTCCAGAAAAGTCGATAACAACTCGCGACAAAGCCTCGTCCAGCGGCACATAGGCGTGACCATAGCGAGTAATACCTTTTTTGTCGCCAACCGCCTCGGCAAAAGCCTGGCCCATAGTGATGCCGATGTCTTCAACCGTGTGATGAGCGTCGATATGCAAATCCCCTACCGCGTGAACGTCTAGGTCAATTAAACCGTGACGGGCGATTTGATCCATCATATGGTCCAGAAACGGCACACCCGTTTCAAAATGGGATTTACCCGTACCATCTAGATTAACGGTCACAGTAATCTGCGTCTCTAGGGTATTACGGCTGATCGTAGCTTTGCGCTCGTTCATCGACGCCTCATCGGTTATTTGCTTACAATAAGGTATTATAAAAAATCCCGAACCGTATTACACCAAGCAGAAACGTCATAAATGCCCGTATACGCAGAAAACATCACTAAACCAGACCCGCAAGACAGCAATGATCTGGAAATCCTCTACCCCGGCACCAGCGCCAAGCTGGTCGCACAGGCGGCGGCAGGCAAAATAATCCTCTTTGGTGGCCGCTTTAATGGCCGCCTCATCTCGGCTTGCACCCTAACGCCAATATACGACGGCGACTACCAACTCGCCCAATTGTCGGTAAGGGAAATCACCCGCCGACGAGGGGTTGCCCGACAGCTAATCATTCAGGCCATGAAGCAACTGCCCGATGACCTGCAGTCAATTTCCGCTGATCTGCAGCACGCGCCGGAACTCATCAACCTGTTTTCAGAGCTGGGTTTCACCGCCACCCACAACTTTTGGCAGTGGCAACGCCCAACTTCATGAGTAAACAGGTATTTAGCCAGCAACTGCTGAAGTGGTTTGATATTGCCGGCCGTAAAGACCTACCCTGGCAACAAGACATCAGCCCCTATCGGGTCTGGGTCTCCGAAATCATGTTGCAACAAACCCAGGTCAGCACGGTAATACCGTATTATCAGCGTTTTATGGCGCGCTTCCCCGACATAGTCAGCCTCGCACTTGCGCCTAACGACGAGGTGCTCGCGCTATGGACCGGCCTCGGCTACTACGCCCGCGCCCGCAACCTGCACAAAGCCGCCAAAATGATTTGCGAAGACTTCGGAGGCGTATTTCCCAAGGACCCCGAGACCATCCAAACCCTGCCAGGTATTGGCCGCTCCACCGCCGCCGCAATCTACTCCATCGCCATTGGCGGCCGCGCGCCAATATTGGACGGCAATGTAAAACGGGTACTCAGCCGCTACGCCGCCATTGACGGCTGGCCGGGACTAAAAGATGTCGAAAACCAATTGTGGCTGCTGGCCGAAGACCTCACCCCCAAAAAGCGCGTAGCCGACTACACCCAAGCCATCATGGATCTCGGCGCCACCCTCTGCACCCGCAGCAAACCCAAATGCCCAGAATGCCCAGTGCAACGCGGCTGCGCGGCCTACGCAGCAGGAACCCAGACCAGCTACCCCGGCAAAAAGCCCAAAAAAGTGACACCGGTTCGCGAAATTCATCTGCTCATCATTGAAAATCCAGCTGGCGAAATCCTCTTAGAGCAGAGACCCAGCAGCGGTATTTGGGGGGGGCTGTGGAGCCTACCTGAAGCAATCGATGCCGATGCCGCCGCCCACTACCTCGACAATACACTTAATGCTAAAGGCCAAATCCAAGCTTGGCCAAATATGCGCCATACCTTCAGTCATTTTCATCTGGATATCACCCCGCTGCACATCAAACTTAAGAGTGATATCAGCACGACCATGGAACCCCGCGAGATGCTCTGGTATAAGGGGCACAGCAATCAGCAAGTCGGCTTGGCGGCACCCGTCAAAAAACTGCTCGACGCCGTATTCAGCCAAGATTTACTAAGGAAACACAGCGCATGACCCGCACCGTATTTTGTAGAAAATATCAGCAAGACCTTGAAGGTCTGGACAAAGCCCCGTACCCAGGCCCCAAAGGTCAGGACATCTTCGAAAACGTCTCAAAAAAGGCCTGGGAAGAATGGCACGCCCACCAAACCATGCTAATCAACGAAAAACACCTGAGCATGATGGACCCAGCCTCACGTAAATTCCTACAAGCCGAGATGGAAAAGTTCTTCTCAGGCGAAGAATACGAAAAAGCGGAAGGCTACGTACCGCCCAGCGAATAAGTCATTGTTTTTGGGGCTTGACTCGCCGATTAGGAACGGGTTTAATACGCGCCTTCTGAGAAGCAGCCAAAGCTCTCAAATATGCCCAGATAGCTCAGTCGGTAGAGCAGAGGATTGAAAATCCTCGTGTCGGCGGTTCGATTCCGTCTCTGGGCACCATTTAAAATCAATAAGTTAGGCAGAATTCCACCCCGCCTAGATATTTCAAAATACCAAGATGTAACTACAGATGTAAGCAACTATTTTCAAGCAATAGAGTCTTATGTTTGTTAGTAGATGTACCACTGCCCATATTACGGCGTAACTATTACTCTAGAATATTAACGGTCGAGTATGTATGCTAACCCTTACGGAAGGGCCGCAACATAAAATACCATTCTATTTAAGTGCCCACTGAGTCTTAGGATTAGCCATGAACAACAATACAACCAACACGACGACTAGAAACCTCTGGAATAGCACTTCTAAAAATAGAAGCGCAATTCCAGAGGCTGTAACCGCCGCTGCCGTTTCCCGCGAATCCGTCGAAAAAATCCTACAGAACAAGCCAAGCGCAGAAAAAACCAAAGTGTTTAGGGTCGGGGTTAGCGAGCAGTTACTGGCAACATTCGCACAATAAGGAAACACTGCCCGCCATGCATCAAGGAAAGGAAGTCCTTGTCTACGATTTTTGCACACAGCAATATTTCAAGAAATCAGACACAAGCCCCCAATCATCATACCTTTGGGGCTACCTTCAGGGCCTTAGCGTCGAGGTCGTCATTGAAGAGCCAAACTATTTTGACCGAGACTATCTAGCCGAATTTTCTGCTTTTTACAGCCTTAGCGCGAGAGGCTATCCAAATATATGCAAAAGGCTGCATTTCTTCTCATCAAAGAAGGTAACGAAAGAACTATTCATCGCAGCACTCGGCGGCGACACTCACGCCACTCAACACATACAAGATACGTATTTAGGGTTTAGCGTAATCCGCCCTATTGAGAAAGCACCATTAGCACGAACAGTGCTTGCATGGTTTCCAGATAAAGACACACTTTCAAGCCGAGTTATAAACCCAGCCAGAATCTATACGAGTACGCTAGCAGGGCTAGAACTGACCGTCGAAGGGCTAGCGTGGCAGCAGCAAGACCAAGCTGTTTCCGCATGCGCAACAATTGGTCTTTGGACGATGCTGCATTCATCCGCTTTCGACTCATTTCACTCAATACCCACAACCGTAGAAATTACTCAAGCTGCTCACGCAAAATCTTCGTACGGCACTCGCGCATTCCCATCAAAAGGATTACGTCTAGAGCAAATTCTTGAAGCTATAAAAGAACAGCGCTTAGCTCCTTCAATCTCCCAAGGGGATATTCAGCTCGGCAATGGTAGTTTTGGATTTACTAAGTCTCGATTTGCTAGTAGCTGCGCCGCATTTATCAGGTCTGGTTATCCAGTTCTAATCGCAGGAAGCTATCTTAATGGAGCCTCCGAAGACAAGCATGTAATTTGCGCCACGGGGTTTCGAGAGTCATCCAATTATTCCGTCGCGGAAGGTGAATACTGCATTATGGATGAATGCATCGAAATCATTTATGCACATGACGACAATATTGGGCCAAACGTTCGCTGGGAAATATCTGACGGACCGGAAGGCGCGGCGATAATTAAAACAAGCACTCCCGCATACGTACCCCCTGGATCTCAACCAGAGATTCCTACGCTAACCTTTCGGCCTGAAGCGCTCATTGTAGCACTTCATGAAGAAGTGCGAATTTCTGCCGACGAGTTCTTCATAGGTGGCATAGAATTAACGCACTCTGTTTGCGAGGTGTTAAATCAGTCATATAACAGCGCGGGGGTAACTCCACTTCCGTCGTTATTATTTAGCACTCGCTTCCTGCAATTAAAAAACTACATATCCACTGAAATTAGTCGCGTATTTCATAGTGATGCAGCACTCCTCGCAAGTGTACGTCTCGCGCTTATCGAAAAAGCGCCCCCAATGAGCCTGCATGTCGGGATAGTAAGGATAGCCGCAGCCGATGCGGATGCCACTCTGTTTATGGATGTCATCTATGACACGTCAGACTCAGATAGAAATAAGCCGGTATTCGCACACATTGTTTATGATAGCGGCTTAGATAACTTACTTAACCGAATAACCCCGGACTTCCGAGAGGCTATACTCGGAGTTGCCATTCAAGGCTATTAAGCACAACCTCGAATGAGATAAACATGAGCGACCCATTTGCACTAAGCTTTTACAAATTCCGGGGCTTAGACAACCTTCCGTTCCTTTTTGATATTCTTATTAACCAGCGTTTGTTTTGCTCACATTACCGTGAGCTAAATGACCCATTTGAAGGACAATACAAAGTAATCAGACCCTCACTATCGCTGGACTTTGGCAAAAAAAAATACGCTGCAGCCGAGTCCGAGGAAGATTTTAAGCCTGAACTTCACGCTGCGAGCGATGAGTTAAGAGTTTGCAGCCTTTCAAGCGTAAGTTATGACGTACGGATGTGGTCGCTCTACGCCGGAGGGCATACAGGCGTTGCGGTAGAGGTCTCGCTAAACCCAGCCGACACTAATGAACTCCAAAAAGTAAACTATTTGAGCGCGATTCCATCAGTATTAGCGCCAATACTAGGTGATGCCAAATGCGAACACGCCCTCACAACTAAAACAGACCACTGGGAATATGAATCAGAATGGAGAATCCTGACGAAGTCCCCCTATTTTAATGTATCTGGGAAAATCACCCGCCTAATTCTTGGTTTGCGTACACCTACAGATATTGCAACAGCTTTAGAACGGGTGTGCACTCCCGTAGGTATTCCCGTAAGTAGAACGACACTTTGTCGTGAAACTACAAGAGTAATCCGCGTCGATTAAAATTATCCTGCCGCGCCCTCAACCCGAATCTCCGGCATTACCTACACCCCAAACGTATACATTAAAATTTCCAGACCCTATACCTTATCTAACCCTTCTCATGGGGTTCGTTTTTTTGCGTTCAGCGACGACACAGACTTACCAGTGACTGTCCGAGGCCCCGTTGAAAGCCCACCATGCAAACGACACTTTCCCGACCTATACAAATCTTTGCGCTTACAGGCAGACCCCGTTCTCGTCCTTGCGCCACAATACAACTTCACCATTTCTCGCGTTCTTGCCACGGCTTAACTCCTCCTCATCTAGGTATGAATAGAGATTTTGATTGAACGTCTTTAGACTTAAACGCACAGCCAACCTAAACAGATACCGTTTAACATTGAGATTCAAGGCAGTACAGATGGCTAGAATTTTATAAAGGGGGGACAAATATCCCCCAGAAAAAGCGGGTGCTTTGCTAATTCTGGGGGGCCGCATACCCCACAACACTACTTTACCCCGAACCTTATGGGTGCTCTCAGCCACCAATAGACTTAAATAAGAGTCATATTTCCGCCATTAGAAACGAATTTAACGAAGCCCCCGGCGGGGGCGCCTCGCCACACCTTCATCAAGAAAAGGCGGCCCAGCCCAATCATCTACCTCAACCCACGACAGACAATATAAGACCGGCTGTTTCTTTGCTCGAGGATAACGGGTAACTCGAATCCAATCCTTTTCTTCAAGCTCCTTACGACACCTAAGCGCCGTTTTCTTTTCCCAGCCCCATTTACTCATAATCCCTTGAGCACCACTTAAGTTTCCATTGTTATAGCCATTATACTGCCGGGCAAAATCCCACAGAAATGCTCGCGAAGTCTTAGATAGCGCAACATAGTCGGGGTGGTCGAAGATAGCGTGCAACGCCATTGTAAAGGTGCTTCGCCGCCCAGAGGCCCTTCCATCCGGTCGCATCTTCTTCGTCCCAGTAATGCGTGCGCGAGTCATTGCCACCAACCAATTTTCCGTGGACTACTACCACCTCGCAGAAACTCCAGCGAGTGCAACGATAATTTGTAATGCGCCTTTCCATAAACATCTAAATTACTGCTTATGGACCACCCCAAACGCCTCAAATTATAAATATATGCAGCCAACCGTTGGCTGCCGGTACTCGCGTGAAACCTATCTGCGGAAAGACTCCCGCCATCCCCAAGCAATTCCAATGCTTTTGAGGTGAGGTTTTTAGGAAAAGGAAATCGCGGTTTCAGATAACTGCTATCGCCGAGCAACGACAACTGAGCTTCCGATGAAGGAAAAGTGGTATCATTTAATTGTCTGTTTTGAATATTGCCCTGAGCATCGGCGGCCACCGATGACAGGGCTTCGTTAGCCCTCATCTCTAAACCCCCGCCAAAAGCTTACAGATTTCATCCACAGACCAATGAAGCCGCCCGTGCAACCTAATAGGCCTTAGCGGCCCATTCTCCTTGCACGCCCAGAGTCTTAAAGTTTGAGGGCTTCTATTGAGGTAATACGCTGCCGCAGCAGTCTCGACGGTTGGCCGACTAATCTCACATAAATGAGGATATGCCTCATGAGGACTGGCAACCAAAGAATTAACTTCAAGCCTCAAATCACCAGCACGTTGATTCCTAATAATTGTCATTGCTTTACACCTCGTATCACTTACTACTGTTGAGGCCTAAAGTCTTCGCAAACAAAAATTAGCTGAAAAGGGTTTTTAATTACTTATAATTCAACAACTTAGTTTTTGTTGGACATTTTATAATCCCCCACTCCACCACGCAGCCTTTAAATTCTCGCGCAAATAGCCAAAATCAAATTCAAAATCTCCTAAAGCGCCATTAACAAGGTGGAGCGCCACAGCATCTCGCGTTGGCAATTTCGAGTGGATTTCGATTAACTCCTTTGCCGCCACCACTGCCACCGACCGCAACCGACCACACTCGTTCAATGCCCTTAATGACCTTTCATTATCCGGTGGCCGACCAGAAGGCTTCGCCTTATTGAAGGCCTTCTTCAATGCTCTTAATTCTGGCGTCAGGTGGGTCAATTGATTCAGCGCAAGCCTGAGCATTGAACGTGCAAACACCACACCACACTCATCTTCAACCACACTTAATGACACATGCTTGTTTAATATATCTGAGCTGCCCAAGGGAAAACGGAGACCATACCGATTATTGTCAGCAAACGATTCAGCAATATCTAAAAGCAGCAGGTGTCCAAGCACCAGCAACCTACCGCGACTAGCTTCAGGAAGAGAGCCGCTACCCTCTACATAAAGCTCGGCAATTCGCACGTAGTTAGCCGCTCGACTATCTAGCAGTATTTCAGCCTGCACATTATGAGTCTCCATCAATAGAAGACCACCAAACTCCTCCAGTAAAAACTTTTGAGCATTAGCTCGATTCTTTTGCTCGGTGTTCATTACTTAACCTCACGCAATAAGTGCGATGCTGTATCGGCCGTAAACTCAACCCCAGCCGTCTCAAGAATCCACGCTTCGAGCTTTGAATGATGAGCTCTTAGCAAGTCCAGCGGACGCTGCTTGTAATGCTTTTCGGCAATAGCACTAGGCTTGTGCCCCATAATTTGGGCAACAACACCGGCAGGGATTTCAAGCCATTCAGACAAATTTGAAAACGAACGCCTTAGCCCATGCAAGGTGACCTCAGCACCGATTGTTTGGCATAGATTCCGGTGCGTGATACCAGCCTCAACAAGGTGGCCTGACTTACTAGACGGACTGCTGAACACCCACTGACTACGCCGAGGTAATGACTGCATTAAAGAGGAAACATACGGCGTAATCGGCACCTGCCTGCTTTCGTCGACCTTATCTCCCAAAGACATGCCCGCCCACCGGAAATTCACATCACTCCATTTGAGCTTTGCAAGCTCCTCCCTACGGGCGCCGGTAAGAATCAAACATTGCAGATAGGCGCTAATAACTGGATTCTGGAGCGCTCGCACATGAGCGAACCATTGGGGTAACTGTTCGCGCTCAAGGCTATCGCGCTTAGCTTTTGGCTTTCCAACTACGTCCCTTAGCCTTTTAGTGCTGACAACCTTAGGGTCCACTAAACCCTGATATTCCTGCTGTTCATCAACCCACCTTAAAAAGGCGCGTAAAAGACGGACCGCCAATCGAGTCCTAGTAGCACGCACTTTAGTTTCCCTCTCTGCCCACCGCTCAATTATTTCTGTACTTAGGTGCGACAACCGCAAAGGTAGCAGCGGCCAAAGTGGCCCAGCCACTGTTTTTACATCCTTACGGTTTTTACGAGGCAACCCCGGCTCTTGGGCGATGCTCAAATGGTCTCGGTAGCTTGTTTCAGCCCAATATGGACGCCTCGCTTGCAAGTAAGCCTCCCACGCAGAACTCACCGTCACAACATCTCTTTGCGCCGAAGCACGTGCCAACTGGTCATCACGTGTTTTCTCCGCCTTAACAGTACGTGGGTCGCGCCCATCATCAATATGACGCTGATACTCGCGCGCTTTATCTTGCGCCTCGGGAATACTCCACTGGTCAGGGCTGCCGATAGTAATTCGTATTGTCTGGCCGCTAAAACGGCTTTGAAAGACATAGGCAGGCTTACCATTAGGTGTGGACCTTAACGCAAGCTTCCCCCCAGCAGCTGGGGATGCATCCCACATAAAGGCTTGCTTCACTGTTGAAGGGCATTGGAATTCCGCTATACGCTTAGCGGTAAAGGCTATCTTAGACATAGCACTCCTTAAGAAGACGGGGCGCTTAGACAGAAATGGATGTAACTACGGATGTAAGCAAATTTAACTAAAATTGATAAACTTCCATCAACAAAGCACTGCTTACTAAATAACCAAAAGCTGAATTAAGCGATTGATTTATATTATATTATCAACACACCTAAACAAAACAAAACTTACGAACCTGAGAATTGAAAATCCTCGTGTCGGCGGTTCGATTCCGTCTCTGGGCACCATTTACCACTCCCCCTTAATCCCAAATAGTCTAAGAACCCCCTTATATTGCTGCGTCTCAGCGGTATAATACTCCCTATTAGTCCACGTTTATCTAGCTACAGCTAGGGATAAATGGGGGTAACAGTGGGGGTAACTCTTACACCCCCAAAGCAGTTACCCCCAAATAGGGGTAAATATGCCGCTTACTGACCCAAAAATCAGACAGGTAAAGCCGAAGGAAAAAACCTTCAAAATAGCCGACGAAAAGGGGCTTTATTTAGAAGTACGCCCGAACGGTTCTAAGTATTGGCGGCACAAGTATCGGTTCGCGGGCAAAGAAAAACTTTTAAGTCACGGCGTTTACCCTGGAGTATCACTGGCAGAGGCTCGCGAAAAGCGAGAAGAAGCGCGGCGATTACTTCGCGAAGGTGTTGACCCCTCCCGCCTGAGACAGACCACCAAGAATCACGCCAAGCAGGAAGCGACAAACACGTTCGCGACCATTGCCGCTGAGTGGTATGTAAAACAGCGCCCCACTTGGGCCAAAACCACCGCTGACAAAAGACACCAGTTAATCAAAAACGACCTGTCTAGCTGGCTAGGTACCACCCCCGTCAATCAGATTGATACCCACGACCTATTGGCCGTTCTTCAGCGAATAGAGGACAGAGGCGCGATTGATACCGCCCACAATGCCCGCCAAGTGCTAAACCAGATATTCAGGTACGCCAAGCAAACCAGACGAGTAACAGAGAACCCCGCGCTCGACTTGCAAGGAGCATTACGCCCCAAGGCCACCAAACACCGCCCCGCCATTACCGACCCCGTGGAGCTGGGCAAACTGCTAACCTCCATTGACCGCTACCAAGGAACGCATGTTGTACGGTGTCTTCTCAAGCTATGCCCGCTGCTATTCCAACGCCCCAAGGAAATGATAACGATTAAGTGGGCTGAATTAGATTTAGACGCGGCAATTTGGCACATACCCGCCGACAAAATGAAAATGGGCATAGCGCACGACGTACCACTATCAGAACAATCGCTTGCCATACTCAAAGATTTAGAGCTTTTAACGGGAAGCCGAACCTACGTATTCCCGAACGCCAGAAACCCTAGAAGTCATGCCACCCCCGCCACCATCAACAGCGCACTTCAGAAAATGGGGTATGACACCAAGACGCAACATTGCGCCCACGGCTTCAGAGCCACCGCCCGCACCTTGCTAGATGAAGTCATGGGCTACCGACTGGAATGGATAGAACAACAACTGGCCCACAAAGTTCGTGATTCACTTGGAAGAGCATATAACCGGACAAAGCATCTCCCGCAAAGAGTCGAGATGATGCAAGCGTGGGCGGATTACTTAGATAACCTGAAGTCACAGTCACTAGCTGGCAATGTGATAACAGCCAAATTTGGCTCATAGCCGAATAAAGCGGGGCTAACAGTGTTCGAGCACTGCCAACCCCTAACCACAAAATGAACTGATAAGGAGTTCAAATTATGACTACCACCGATATTATCACAGCGCCCAACCACGAACTGCCACTCTCAGGCATAGTTCGGCCAGAAGGCCCCCAGCACACACTATGGAATGTATATAACGCTATGGAGTTGATGGCTAAAACCATTGAAGACATGGTTGATGACTGCGCAGGATTTGGCGTCCAAGCTCTTTTTAAAGACTGCCAAACAGCCATAGCTTACGAGGCTGACCGCGTCGATTTTATTATGAAACAACGCAAGGAGCCGAAGCTATGAGAGATATTAGCCCAGAAGCAATGGAAGCCTTAAAAGAGCTGGACGAAAACGAGTTAAAGCAGTTTAACGAGCTTATGACGGACGTTATGTCGCTGCCAAGTCTTGCAGAGTTGAGTGACGAGGAAAAAGAGGATGTTTCTCGTCGGCACAACATCCCTCAGAAAACCACGAAAAAGCTAGTCCGATTCATGGAGCTGATGAAGCAGTGAATCTATAAATCGACTTATTAGTTAAACCAATTGCCACCCCTTACCCGACGGGGGACAGGCCGGAAACCTTCACCGGCTTGGGGTGGCTACTTTTGAAGGAGGCTAAAGAAGGAATGCACATGACACCTCCAGAGTCAGAACATAAAAAAACTTACACCGTTCCTCATCCGTACACAGACGGGGAGGTCGAGCTAAGATTTGGCACCTCTCCGTATATGGCCTTAGATAGTATTTATGACTATTTGCTGCATGTAAAAGAACTGGAAGGTAAAGACGCTAGAGCTGAACTTGAAGACGCCTACCATTCTGCGAACGCGGCTCTTGGCGATGGTGTAAGGCACCCAACTAGCGAGAGAGAAGAAATGCTCGCGTCTGCATTCTTCGCTCTTGGTCTAAGGTTTGGTGCGGCTACGTTCTCTCACCCCCATCAGCAGTCATTATTGGATGGCGTACTAGAGCACTGCATTTTTATTATAGACAAGCACTCAAAAGGCGGAAGACATTCGTATTGGCGAGAGCATGAGCAGACAATCGTCCAGTATTTAGAGCGATATAAGAAAAGAGAGCTTACCCAAGAGCAGTGCTGTGTAGCTATTAGCAGTGATACTGGATTGGAGTTAAAACAAACGACATTCAGTGACTGGTGGAAAAGATACCGAACAACTGGAAAGATTTTTAGCTAGTCAATTTACCGGCAACCATTGCCGTTAAAATACCGACAATTACGCCCCGTTATACTTGCTTCCATCTAAAATTTAGATTCAAAGCCTCACCGACATCAAAGAGGCTTTACATGGACAACTATCAAGACGAACTCCCCAAAACAGGCTTTGTTCGCGCAAAACAAATCCATCCGCACCTCGCTATTGGCCTATCTACTTGGTGGCTTTGGGTGCGCGAAGGGAAAGCGCCAAAACCAATCAAACTAGGAAATAGAACTACCGTTTGGCGCGCTGAGGAAATCCACAAACTAGCCGATGAATTAAGCAATATGGCGGGGGTGGCATAATGAAAAAACGCCCGACTCCCCAAAAGAAGCCGAACGCCCTAGTCAGCGAGAAGTTTACCGGAATAGAAACCCCTCGCCAATTACGAGTGGTTCTCTCATTACTCACCGCCCCAAAGACCCGCGAACAAATTGACGGTATTGCTGGGGCTAGTAATGGCCCTGAAGTAATACGACAACTTCGCGTGAATGGGCTTGGCATTGTTTGCCACATGGAAAAGCACATTGACCGCGACGGCAGAAAAGGCTCTCACGGCGTTTACACCTTGCCCATGAGTGAGCGCATGAAGTTTTGCCAGTGGCGCGCTGCGATGGAATCACGGGGGCTGTTATGAGCTGCCCTAAGTTTGAGTCGTGCGCCGCGCCTATTTGCCCTCACGATGGTGATTACCCGCTGCGCTCATATCTTGATGGCGAACCAGTTTGTTTTTACATGATGGAATATGTGAAACCGAACGGCGAAGCGAATTTAAGGGGGGCCATAGGGGGTATTGATGCTCAGGCAATAGCTGAGGCTACCAAAAGCCCAAAGTGTAGCTATGGCCCTATCAGGAGGCGGCTAGAACGCGCTTCGCGTACCCCGTCACGGCTGGGGGTTTGCGATGCAGAGTAAAAACCTCCCAATCCCGACAAAACGCGCATGGCTAATTTGCGCGGCCCTGATGTCAATACTGTACCCCTCTTTTATCGAATCTCGATTGCCTGAAGGCCACGGGCTGCAATGCCTGGACGTAATCGACGGTTCCAAAAAGGCGGGGGTATTTCATAATATCTATAGAGCCGGTATTACCAATCCTAAGCAATACCAACCCGATTGGCTCGACGGTGCGTCGCGTGGTTAATGCTGAGCGGGTGTTCTTAGGCGATGAGTGCTTAGCCATCAACGCTAACGAAAAACACGGCTGTTACGTTGAGATACTGGCGGCACTCAAACACCAACTGGATGCAATGTTGTCGCACCACTGCAAAGTGTTATTCGTCCGCGTAGACATCCGCCAGCATGATTACAGTGGCGACAATAAGCCGATGGCCGACTTCATGCGGAAGCTGAAAAAGAGGCTAGTTCGTCGATACGACACCAATCACATAGGCCACCTATGGGCGCGAGAAGTTGAGAAGGCAAAGCACCAACATTATCACCTAATACTGATGTTAGACGGGCGCAAGGTTCAGCACCCCGCCAAGCTAATCGAGGACGTGGAGTTTGTGGCGGATAGCTGGGGATTGCCTAAACCATTCACACCCAGGAATTGCTACACCCTGATTAAGCGAGGCGATGCTGACACCTATGGTAAGGCGTTTTACCGTGGCAGCTACTTAGCCAAAACCCGTGGCAAGGGCTACAAGGCCACCACCGCCAACAACTATGGCAGAAGTAATATTCAACCAATTCAGCGTTCGGCGTTAACTGAAAAAATCAGAGGTATATCAGAATATGGCGCGATATAAAAAAGGCCAAAGTGGAAACCCAGACGGCAAACCGCTAGGCGCTAAATCCCGCTTTACAGCAATGCGCGAAGCCTTAGCCGACGACTTGCCCGCCCTATTGGATAAAACCAAAGAAGCGGCGTTACAGGGCGACATGGTAGCCATGCGGTTATTGCTAGAGCGTACGCTGCCACCGACCAAAGCCGCCGCTGCTACCGTGGATATTCCCGCGCTGGCAAAGGCGGACACACTAACCGACAAAGCCGCCGCAATACTAACCGCCATAGCTTGTGGGCAATTACCGCCTGATGTTGGTGGTGCTCTACTGGCGGCACTGGGGCAAATGGCGAAGATAACCGAAGTGGACGAAATAGAACGCCGAATTACGGCACTGGAGGCGATAGAGTGACAACAACCAAACGGCGAATTGCTGCGCTTGAAGATAGGCAATTACTAAGTGACGAGAAGCCGGACAGAATTTGCATTATCGACCCGAACACGAAATTGTGCAGAGTCTCGTTTGTTAGGACTAAACACGGCTTTATCAACGAGGGTGGAGCTGAAGGCTGGGTTTGCCCTGACCATAAGGACGCCGAACAATGAGCAATGTATTCAAGCTGAAGCCAGCTAAACCGTCATTGACTAGCGCGGGCTTTAATCGTGAAGAGTGCGGCGAGTACCGGCTACAAGGTGAATGCGATATTACTTTTTACAATGCGAGCGGTGTATGGCTGGTAGATATTGGCTTACCTAATGGCGAGAACTTATCTCTCGACGTAATGCCAAGCCGGTTTAAGGTGTCTAGCTACCCACAAGATGATTAAGCGAATAGTGTTTTGTTACCACCCAAAAAACGCATTAATGCAGCCCTAAAAAGGAATTAATTGAGTCCTAAAAAGGCGAAGGCCACGTGGCCATAACATTGAATTTCTTGCGACGGTAAAAAAAGGCGTGGCCAAACCGCTAATAAGAATAAATATGAAATCGGACAGGGTTATGCGACCCCCTAAAGGCAGTGAAACTTGTCTAAAGCTCGTTATCGGACAAATACGCGAGTCGTGAATTTCTTGACACTATAAAAAGGCTGGGGAATTTTCGGACACCTAAAAAGGCAAGACCAACACAAGGGTACTGCGAACAATTGGGGGTAACTCTGGGGGTACATTGAAAGCACAATAAAACAGAACCCTTTATTTACAATAGCTTAGGGAATCTATTCCGTTATGTCTCTGGCACCATTTTTAGTCTCACCATAAAGAAGCGATAGGCAACAATGCCAAGTGGCGGTCAATTTCTGCTACCGCCTCTCGGTAGATCGGAAGGTGATTTTTCTCTACCTGCCAATGCTGGCGAAATAACTCGACTGTTTCCTTAGCCGCATCAAGCGCCAACGCTTTCGGTATCCCAGCCCTTCCTGCTAAATGAGCCAACTCTTCCTCATTGAACTCATCAAACCGACGCGTGCGACTGAATTTCAGTGCTGCTTCGTTATCCGGGAGATAAGGGATGGTCGAGAGGAAATCATAAGCGGGCGCTAGCCTGGCTATTCTTCGGTCAGGGTAATAAACCGACCAGTTTTTAAGATGCATATCGGCATTGCCAACCAGAGTATTAAAGGTCAGGCGCCGAATAAACTCACGCACATCCTCTTGATCACTTTCAATGGCGATAACCTTTGCAATATTCGCAGTGCTCGCCTTCTTATACTTGTCTCGTGGATAAACACCAAAAATTTGCGCAAAATCTTCCATGTGAACTGCACTGCCATCACTCAAGCGGTCAAAGCGCTCGATCACGAATGCCTTACCTGACAGTGCTGAAACGTCATTTGGCAGGCCTCCAATCTCATCTATATCCACTAGGTCGACAGTTGGCACATTCATCCCCAGCATGCGGGCCAGGGTCATCATCGAGTACTCGTTTTCGGGCACACCCACGTACTTGTCAGACGGTAGCTTGACGATCCACCCTCCCCCGACCCCCTTTGCAGGGATAGTGAGGCCACCACCGACTCCCTGTAACGCCGAAAACTTCAACTGCACGCCAGCCAACGAAAAGCGCAGTATTTTCTCTTCATTCGCCTGACTTTCGGCTTCATCAATAGCGCCTGAAGCTTCAGGCGGCCAGTCTTCTCCGTCCGCCGGACGTACCGTTACAGCTCCTGGTAGATCTCTCCCTAGGGCCCAAAGCAGAAAAAATTCCCGCTCAGGATTTACCCCAGCACGCTCAGCAAGGTAGTCCCGCATCCGTTCTTCTGGCAGCAAATTAGAAAAAAAAGGCATCAGGCGGGTTTGATACGGCCTAAACTCGGTGAGCAACTCACCGTAGTGATCCTTGAAACCAAGGCTTAGTGTCGGTCGGCGCGCTTCGGCGATATATTCTTCATTAAAGGCAAACAGATTCCTGTCACCATCGACCCGAGTCAACGTAGCGATTGGCTCGCCATAGAGCAGCACGTCAAGGACAGATACCCTAGGCATCATCATCTCCATCAAGCGAATAGGCCGAACGTCGACGACCTTCTGGTTCAGAATCCTGCTGATGCACCGCTGCGTTACGCAGTCTGGTTATGTCTTCGAGCACAACTTTGACGGACAAAGCGTTGCCCGATCCACGAGCTTGTTTCTGCAGCTGCGTAGCCAACTCTTTAAGCTTGCTTTCACTTTCAGCAGGGAGAGGTATTCGCTCCAGCTCATGGAGTCGGCTTCGAAGCTGGGTAATTTCCCTGTCATTGGCAGATGTAGTATTCAATTTGTCAGCAGCACGCCATAATTTAGTTATTGCATCCTGCCTTGAGGCTGATTTAGCCCGCGGCTGCGTGCTCCGAATGATGGAGTTCACAGCTGAGAGCCCCTTTCGCGGTACTAACACCAGCTCCAGATCCAGTGCACGAGCGATCTCGACCAAACTGGACAGACGTAAATCCACACCACCAGACTCAATTTTGGAGATATGACTCTGAGGCACGCCCGATAGGCCAGCCAGCGCACGCTGGCTCAAGCCTTTGGCTTCTCGGGCGCGCCTCAGGGAATAGGAAATCTCAACAGTAACACTCATATACTTGATCTATCTAAATAGCTAACATTACAAAATTATATACTATTACACATCAAGCGCAATGCCGCCAACAAAAAAGTCGATAAGTAAAAGCTGACCAAAAACACATAAAGATTAACAATTATAGATCATTTTATAATGAAGCTTTCAGCCCCCTAATGGACAGCATATCAAGCGATGAAGAGTTACAGGCGTTGTTGCCTTGGAATGTCGCGTTTGTAAAGAGTGGGGTTAACTGACCGCTTACGTCTATCTCGCCGGTTTCGGGATCAGGTTCCGGGATATAGCTTTCGATAATGGCCTGATCGTCATCTGTTGCCGGGCGAAAGCTCAGTGCCAGCTTTTTACCCGCCAGTTTCACCGTGGGTTCATCAATGCTTATAAAGGGCGAGCCTGGGTAGCCATAGCTTTGAGTTGCCAGTTCGTATTTGAATTTATGCCGGAGGCTACTGGGCACTTCCGAAAAGGACTACTGGGTAACGATATGCTCGTAGGGCAGGCCTGCGGCCAGCGGCCGGGGTGGCAGGATGTTGACTTCCCTCAGGCCAAGCACGTCACCCACGGTGGCGTTGGGGTTTTGGCTGTTGATGTAATCTTCCAGTTGGCTCCGGAATTGCTGCAGACTGTTTTCGATATCGACTTGGGGAATATTCTGCACCCAGCCCTGCTCTTCATCGATGGTAGCGCTTTGTTCTATCTGACTGCCCAGTGCCTCGGCGTCAAAGAGCACATTGCCTGCCAGCTTCATGCCTTCGCTGAACTCGTATTGTTTAAAGGACGCATCCATGGGAATCCAGCGGTCACCTTCACGGTTTTTTATACCCCGCGAGGGCTCAAAGTCTACCCAGGCTTCAACCCAAACATACTCCATGCGGATGCTTTTTAGGGCACCACCGCTGACTAGCGCCGTGTTGGGTATGCCGCCCTGGCCCATCATGCATGCGGCAGCGTATGTTTAGAATTAATCCGAGCCCCCAAAAAAAAATATCTTCTATGTTGGGACATTAAATGCCGCAACACTCGCTAGAACGGAGGCAGTTACCACAACCCAACGCCACTTAGATGGCCAAGTACCATCATTCGGGTAAATCGCGAAACCACTTGCAACAGCGAGCATAACAGCAGAAGCCCATTGCTCTTCCGAGACGAAAGCAGCTATAAGAAATATAAAAACTGCTGCGATACTGTAAGGAAATATTTTACTAAACATCATTCACCACAATATTCTCTCCTTAGCCCATCAATCCCCAAACCGGCGGCGAAGGACATTAGAGAAAGGAGGAAAATTGTTAACCAAATGATTGCGACCAAACTAACTATCACCGAAGCGAAGGCTGCAGCAAAAACAATACACTAAAAGCCGTAACGGCAACCGTCAACAATTCAAACTGGTTCCAGCAACTCTTTCCAATTTTGAAAAAATCAATCGCCGTGGTAAACCAGCCAAAAACTTTCATAGCCATTCGATCCGCCGCCTCACCCAACTGGTCCACAGATTCAAGTACGACACCAAAAAGAAAATTCAGTAAATTTTCCGGAGCTTCTCCCTCAGATACTGTATGGGAACCATTATTTCCGCCCGAAATTTTATAAGCTCCAGCTCCAGTTTTTGGATTTATCAGTAAATAGCCGCTACCTACCCAACTATAATAATTTAGCGGTGAATCATGGGCTGTAGCAATATTACCAGCAACAACGGCATTGCGAATTTCGCTCTCAACATCAGAGCCTAGATTGATACTACTTAACGCTTCTTCCAAATTTTCTTGAGTAATAGTCCAAATCTTCTGCCCCTCTGATGAGGCTATCGCAAGAGCCTTTACCGCTGAAATACCTTTAGCAGAAGAGCTACTTGTGCTCAAAATTTTCTCGGGTACCAGGTGCTCCATAGCACTTAATCGGGAACCAGAAACTGAAGTGAAGTCAAACTTCTTAACCTCGCTATTCCCCTTTTCTACACTGTGAATCGTCACCCGATCCACATCCATATCCATACCACCAAAACTAGTGCTTCGGGGAATACCAAACCAGTATTGAGGCTGAAGACTGGTTGAGAAAATACCATAGCTCGGTAGCCGGTAAGTCACCATATTAGCAGATTGAGCCTGAATCTCCTCTTGCACATCATTTAACGCAAAGTAGCTTAAAATAGTGCCATGCAGTAGATTGCCGATGACATCGTGTTTTTCTAAAGTAGCAAGCTGACCGCTATCGAGTTCTTCCCGTATAGCTTCAATTTCAGACTGTAGATTACCACCCTGCTTTGCACTAATACCCTGCAAGTCCAGACCAATGGCACGATATTCCCCAGCAATAGGATGATTGTTAGATACACTCCAGCCGTGGGAGGGGCTGTACAAGCCAAGGGTTTCATACAGCTCAGTGCCCATGGTTTGGTTGCCGCCGCTTTTAACAACTTCGCCATCCATGCTGAATTCGGCCACAAGGTGTATCAGGTAGCCGGGCAGCGTGTCGGGTATGGCGTTGGGATCAATATTCCAAGGCTTGCTCCCCTTGAGCAGCCCGAAAGCTTTGCATCAACCACAGATAATAGGATAGCCAAAGGCCCATCAAGCATGCGGCGGCGCAAGCTTGGAATTAATCATAGTTACCCTAAATTTAAATTTTCGAGCCGCAAATCGCAGGCCAGTTATAAGCGCAAATCAGCGATCAAAACAATTTAATATCTCGAGGACCCGCAGTAAAGGAATTCATCATTTTCACTACTTTTTTCCCCGACATTAGAAAAGCTCCTATCACAACAAATGCACCCAAAAAAAATATTGGCACTCCAAATACATAACGAATTACTAACAATAATTTATCATCTTCACTAGCTAGTATAGAAAGCAACGATGAAAAAACTACGATAGCACCCATGCTGAAAATTGCTGCGCGCAACACGAATATATTGCCGTTATATACACCGCTATTGTAGTTCTTCGCACGAAGACGACGCATCCAAAGAATATTCAAAAATATTGGAAGTAAAAAAAACACTGGGTATCTGGAAGCAATGTCTAAAAAGCTCATGATTTCTCCAAATCAACATCCACTGGGGGCTGGAAGTTCATGCTCAACTGCGGCCATGATTGCCGTAATAAAAGGCGGAACTACTAAGCCCAAAGCAGAATATACAGTAGCGGCTATCGCGGCCGCTACATATCTCACCCCATCACACTTAGCTTGGATATCCTTTATCAATCTAATAGCCGAAATGAAGCTGTATACAATCGCAATTGTTTCAATAGCTATTGCTAACCCAGCAAATAGGCCTATCAATACCAAACTCGTCGCCAATACAGTCCAAATCCCCACAAGGATCCAGACCACTGCCACCAGCGCGCCTCCATTACTCCCCCCAGCAATCTTATAAGCCCCCGCCCCAGTCTCTGGATCAATCAGCAAATAACCACTGCCCACCCAGCCAAAGTAATTAAGTTGTGCCTCATGCGCTGTGGCAATCTGCCCCGCAAGCACAGAATTACGAATTTCACTCTCCACCTC
>Ga0207890_1000070_pt1 | contig 68446 bp, 55 predicted proteins | sample LinPmetageLP48_FD_184059 | JGI IMG/M metagenome (GOLD analysis project Ga0207890, IMG submission 184059) | Marine viral communities from the Pacific Ocean - LP-48 (SPAdes) | ecosystem: Environmental > Aquatic > Marine > Oceanic | place: Pacific Ocean | collected 2011-06-13 | reverse complement strand
TTTCACCACACGCTTCGTCATCATGTTTTTTCTTTTCAAGCGCAGCTACTTGGGCGTCGGTGAGAATAATACCTTCGTTAGCCACTTTATTTTCTAGCGCCTTGAGACGCTTTTTAAAGTTCTCTAGCTCATGACGTAGCCATATTGAACGAACACCGCTGCCAGAAACGAATACGCCTTGTTTTCTGAGTTCATTACTCGTTCGGTGTTGGCCGTGAGCTGGATAATCGACAGCGTATTTAATAACGGCTTGTTCAGTTGCTTCATCAACTCTATTTTTTAAGTTTGGCGCTCTACGACTTTTATCAATTAACGCATCAAGTCCACCGTCTTCGATTAATTCTTGATAACGATAAAATGTATCACGGGATACGCCCATCACTTTGCAGGCTCTTGATAAGTTGCCAAGTTCTTCTGCAAGATTAAGTAAACCCGCTTTGTGTTTAATAATTGGATTGTTAGTATGTAGCATGAGAGTTACCTCTTATATGTTTGATTTAAAGATTCGACACCTTTTATCAAAACGGGTAACTCTCACTTTTTCAAGTTGATGTGTCAGATCTTGTCTGAACTAATACATTTTAAAAGTCCCAAAATACACACCCACAAAAAAGCTCACGTACTGTGAGCTTTTTTTAAAACTTACTTATAGCTAAATTTAACTTACTGCTGCTTTTGCGGCGGGAAGTTACTTAATATTTCGCTCACTGTTTTATTAATTGATGCTTCACGTTGTTCTGGCGATTGGTTTTTCTTTAATCGGCCTTCTTTTGCGCCGCGCCATACTAGCTGGTTAGATTCACGGTCTACAATATCAATAATCAGTGTGCCCACTTCGTATTCACGCGCGGTTGTGTCACGTTGAAAACCAGTACCCCAATAACCCCAATGCGGGCGGTAGTTTACATTAAATGTATCTACTTCAAGCTCTTTATCTACCGATGCATGATAGTTAACAAGTACATCAGCATTTGCTGCATCAACTAAGCTCATACCTAGGGTTTGGCTCAGTTCTGCGTTAACGGCAGTGCGAACACGTTTTTCCATTAGGCCATTAATTTGGTAATTATTTGTGTCTTTAGTTAGGCTGGCGTTTTCTACCCAAGCAAATGTTTTAAAATTACTAAAGTTGGCTGATTTATCGTAATCCCAATCAGGGGTTTGTGTACAGGCTGTAAGTAGTGTTAGCGCTGCAACAATAAGTATATTTTTCATTACGTTTGCTCCAATAAAATGCATTAATTTAAAATAACACACATCGTTTAAATGTGTATTATTTAAACGTCCTAAATATTAGTCTAATTGTTAGGGCTGAACGACTAATTAACCTCTGTTGATTAGTCATCATTAAATGTTTAATGTTCAACTTCTATCCAATCTTTTTCATCCACCCAGTTTTGTGCACCGTCTTTTACCGAGCGAATCGGCACAATGTAGTCACAACTTATTTGTGGTTTAACTGAGGCAAATATAGGCACAAAACCAAAGCTTAGTGCAGTTTCTATAATCGCTTTTTGATTTTGTGGGTCAATGTCGGCCGCTTCATCTATGTAAATAGGTATACGGTATAGGTTTTGTTCCTGATCGCTTAATAAGTAACGAATAAACAACATGCCACACAATAACTTAATCGTAATACGTGTGCCGTTTGAACCCGCCGAATCTATTTTTTCAAAGTGTTCGGTTTCACCTGCGCGGTTAACTACTTCAAATCGAATATCAAATAAATCGGTAAGTGTTAAACCCGCTTTATCTGATGCGAGTTTAATTAAGTGATCTTTTGCTTCGTTTACCGCGCTTTCGCTGTACGGTTCTTGGCTCAGTAAATCAAGTGTGTCGCCTTGTTCAAACTGATGCGACGTGCTGATAATAGTATCTATACTATCCACCAGCATTTTGCGCGGTATTACGTTAATTTTAAACGCTTGCAGGTTTGAAATTCGGTGCTGGCTTATGCCTTTATTAAAGCTGTTCATTTCGCGGCGAAGGCGGTCTAAATCTTCTCGCAAGCCTTTAATAGTTGCAGCCACTTCGGTAAGCGCAACACGTGCTTGACGTTCAACAGCATCGCGTTCGTTATCAATATTATGAAAGGCGCTTATTAGCTTTTGGTATTTAGTGTATTCATCGTTTTCGTTGTCGAATTTAGTAATACCTGCGTTATATACATGCAAATAGGTGTTACGCACGTTTATGTCAAAATTACGCAGCTCTTGGCAGTCTTTATTAAAATGATGAACAAGGTCGCTTAAGTTATCAAAGTCGACTGTAATATCAATCATATACGGGGTTACTTTACCGCTGTATAAATCAAGCGTGTGATCAATTCGCTCGCTCTTAACTTGGCGCAGGCGCTCAGTTTGGCGATTAATTTGCTCTTGTTTCGATTTAATTAACGAGCGACGATCGGCAATTGAGCCACTATTTTTTTGAATATCTTGCAGGTAGTCGTCAACTTGTTCGCGCTCAGCTAATAACTGCTCTTTTAGCATGGCTTGTGCTTCAACCGACTGCTGCATTACCTCAAACTGCTCTAAACGTTTTAGGGCGCTTTCTGCGCTCATAAGCTCATCGTATAACGCGTCTTTCTCTTTTTGCTTGTCGGCAACGTTTGCAGCAACATCGCGCTGTTGCTTAAACTCTTTAAGTGAATGCTCAAGAGCATTTAACTGAGCGGTTAATTGCTCTTTGTTTTCGCCGCTTTGCATTTGCACAGGCGAGAGCTTTTTAAGCTTAATGCTCGCACCTGGTAGCGTTAATACGCCGCCTTTAACGTTTTCACTTAACAGCGATAAAAATTCCCCAAACGCGTCTTCGTCATCAATGGTTATATCGCCATTAGTGGTGGTCGCAAACGAGAGAATATCTGGGTTTAAAATCCGCGATATTTCTTCTACTTCTTTTAACGAGAGGTCTTCGCGCATGCGGGTAAACAAATTAAATTCAAGATTTTTAAGTTGCAGCTTTAAGCTCTTAATTTGTTTTTGTGTTTCGCTGATGCGGTAGTCAAGCGTGTGCAGGCTTTGCCCTTGTGCGCTGGTTATAGAGTGCGAAAGCGACTCGTAATCTTGCTTTAACTGAGTCAGGCTGGTTTTAAGGGTGGCTTTATTTACCAGTTCAAACTCGCTTTTAAGCGCATCGTAATCTAAAAACCACTGCTCAATTTGTGTTTGTCTGCGCTCTATATCACGCGATTGCTGTACGTATAGGCTTTGTTTTTGCTCAAACTCGTGTTTTTCGTGCTCTATATCTTCAAGGGCTATGGCAAGCTCAGAGAGTTGCGATTCTTGATAGGTATCAAAATCAATCAATGCTTGGTCAATTTTAGGTGCGTATGCGGCTAATTTACCTTTAAGCACGGTTTGGTTTTCAAGCATTGATTCAAGCGCGGCTATTGGCTCTTGCATTGACTCAAGGGCTTTTAATTCGCGTTTTGAGCGATTTACTTTATCAAACGAGCGACGCCATACTTCATAAAAGTCGACCTTAGAGTTTGACATATGGCGTTCAAACACGCGTAGCATAAAGCGTTTTACGTCGCTTGCGCCTAATTTGTGTAAGTTAAGAATACGTCTAAATATTTCTTTATAAATAGAGGAGTCTTGTACATTATTTAGCGGGATCATTTTTAGGTTAATGTCGCCGTCAAAAGGTGTTGCGCCACCAGTAAGTAGCGCGTTGAGCTCTTGTGCTTTTAACTCAATAGGGTTGTAGTTAAGCGATTTTAAATGGTTGAACAGCTTGGTAAATTTAATAATAGTTTTACCTTGCGTGTACTGCTCTAAATCAAGCTTTCCTTGATAACAAAAGTACTGATGCGCGTAACCGGCAATTTTACCAAGGCCTGCCACGCCTATTACTACCGAGCCATGAGGCAAGTTAGCTTCTAGTAAAATGTACGACTGATCGGATGAAAAATAAAACTTACGAGTTTCATCTAAATCGTGTCCATCCCATTCTGTTAAGCGTAAATCGTTAATAAGCGGGAACTGCAGGGCGTTAATAACCGAGCTTTTACCTGTGTTATTGGGCGCGCAAATAGAGCTGCTTTTATCAAGCGGGATCACACATTTTGCATAGCCTGCAGTGTTAAGTAGGGCGAGTTTGCTTAGTCCGTATAGATTTTTCATTCCTCGTCCTCTGTAATGTAGGTTTCTTCGTTTACTTCCATGAGTGCATCTATGTAGCGGTGAATTGGCGCTTGTAGCATAAAGCCGCCTTCTACTTCACGGGCTAAACCTAAGCGCACCATGCGCAGGTATACGTCTTTGCGCAGGTCCGATCCCGAAAATATCTCAAGCTGATCAAACAAATGTTTGTTAATTTGCACCAGCGTTTGCATAAGCTCTAAATCGTTTACGTCGTCAAACAATGCGCGCATTGGGTCTTTACCCGTATTGGCGTAGTGCTCAATTAAAATGTAAATGGTGAGCGCAATAGCGCGAGATATTTTGCCCATATTGGGTGTGCTTTCGTCGCTACCAAAATAATAAAAGCCACGACTGTCGTGTTTTAAATCGTTACCTAGGGCGGTAAATAGGGCGGTGTAGTCTTCTATGCGTTGGTCAAGCTCTTGCCACATTACGTTGTCTTGCTCGCAAATGTGATAACCCGCTACTAATTTTTTATTAATGGCTTGTAGATGGGTTAGCTCGTCTAAGTTTATGTGTGTCATGGTTTATTTACCTGCCTTTGGATCTGGCTGAGGCTCTGAATTAAATGGGTATAAAGAAAAGTGCTGACCGGCAATTTTTACGCGGGCTTTTTCATCGCTTTGAATTATTTTAATATCGCTGTCGCTGACTAATTTTTGATACAAAAATAGCATTTCGTCGGCGTCTAGCTCAGGGTAGCTCTCATCTAAAAATTGCAGCAAGGGCTGCGGCTTTTTGCGTTTTTTATTAAAGCGCTTAGCAAAGCTGGTTTTAACATCGTTGTAGTCAGGAATATTAGGCGTAACAAATGCAGGCACGTCTTGCTGGTCAGGCAATTGGTATTCTTCGTGTTCAAATTCAACCAAGCTTGCCATGTAAGCCACAATATGGCGTTGCTGACCAAGCGAATATCGCTGCGCGTCGCTTACAAAATGTGGTTGCACAGCACTTAGCATATTGTCTACGCCATTTTTACGTACAAGCCCAAGTACTTTGGCTGCTTGGCGAGTAATTAAGTTATTACGGCGTAGCTCCTCACGTAGTGGCATAAGCATATCGGCACTTTTACGTAAGCTTTCTCGGCCCATTAAATGCATTTCGAGTATACGGGTACGTAATTGCTCAAGCATGCGTTTGTCGTTATACGCTTTACCTGAGCGCTCAATGTGCAGTATTTGCTTACTTATTTGCTCTTCAATGAGGGTAAAACACGCATGAAATTCACCACGAATATCAACCATTTCAAGCATTGGTTCTATGTATTCGTCAAAGGCTTCTATTACCGCTTTATAACGCTTTTGCAGCGATTGCACCGCATTATTTGATTTGGCTTGTTCAACTATATTTAAAATAGCGTTTTCGTTGTGCGTATAGAGCTTCATTATTTTACGCACCCGATCATCCATAATACGGCTGTAGCGGCGTAAATCGTCAAAGTCTTCTATTTCGCCTGCGTTATCTAGGCGATTACCTAAACGAGCTAGGTCGTCGACTAATACGCTAATTTCTTGCGCTAAGCCTAAATGCTCTTCTTGCAGTAAAAACGTAGCAAAGTCGGCAATGGCGCGATTTATTTCAAGCTGTGAGGATTTAGCCAGTGGAATTAAAATATCTTGGTTTAACAAACGATTTGTTTCTTTATAAATGCGTTCGTTTGACCACGTAGGCTGCTTTTGCTTAATCGCGTTTTGTACGTCTTTTAGGCTAAAGTCAGCCATTTTAAAACGTTTAAATAATAGCTCTAATACACCCCAATGTTCGGTTATGGTGTTTAGCAGCTTTTTAGCTGGGATCATATGGGGTTACAACATCCTAGTATTTTATTATTGAGTTCTTTTAGAAGACTCATTATTACGTATTTTTAATTAATCTTGTTTGTATATAGTATTCGTTTTTAAGACCATTTAATAATAGTTTTTGCATAGAGGCAGTGCTAAAATTCGCGCCGAAAATAGGCACATGAAATGGAATGTTATTTGTGTGTTCTTTAAAACTATATCAAAGGTTGTTTAACTACCATGGTTTCCTCGATTATTCTAACCCTGATAGCGATTGCATTTTTACTGATCGTTATAGAAGATATAATCCATGTCAATAAAGCTAAAACCACGCTGTTTTTTGGTACGCTTTGCTGGATTCTTCTTTTTATATACCCCCTACACGGGCAAAGCTCCGATACGATTCAACATCTTTTAAATGAAAATATTTTAGAAATTGCCTCATTATGGCTATTTTTAATGGCTGCAATGACCTTTGTAGCGTATTTAAATTCAAAGGGGTTTATAGAAAATATTGTGCACCGTGTTATGCCAAAAAGTATTAGCGAAAAAAAGCTCATGTTTTTGGTGGGTGGTTTTGCGTTTTTGTTTTCGTCGATTTCAGATAACGTAACAGCGACGCTTATATCGCTTGCGGTTGTTATGTCGTTAAAGCTTGAACCTAAAAAGCTCGTTAAATACGCCACGCTTATTGTGTTTGGAGTTAACTCAGGTGGGGTATCGCTAATAACAGGTGACGTAACCACATTAATGATATTTTTAGATGGCAAAGTAACCATTGCTCATTTATTACTACTTATAGCGCCAGCACTTGCAAGCGTTATGCTGCTTGCTGCGTTACTGTCTATAGGTATGAAAGGGCGTGTTGAGTTTGCTAGAGCAGGTAAAACCCGCATTGAAAAAACCGACATAACTATTGCTGTTATATTTTTATCTACTGTAGTGAGCACACTTACGTTGAGTGTAATTTACAGCGTACCGCCTTTATTAACCTTTTTGTTTGGCTTATCAGTGATGTTTTTAGTGGCGCAATTTTTAATGCGCAAAAAAGACATAAACAAAGACATAATCGATTTTGTTCGCGATATAGAATACGACACATTATTGTTTTTTGTAGGTGTACTTTTACTTGTTGGCGCACTTAAAGAAATTGGTATGTTGAGTAAATTTACCGACCTATACACGGTAATGGCACCAGAATACGCAAACTACTTAATGGGCATATTATCAGCAGGGGTCGATAACGTACCGCTTACCGCTGCATTATTAAAAGCCAATATAGTAATGAGCCAACAACATTGGTTGTCGTTTACGTATGCGACGGGTGTGGGCGGTTCAATGCTTATTATTGGTTCGGCTGCGGGCATTATTGCCATGAGCAAAGTTAAAGCGCTTACCTTTATGAGCTACTTGCGTTTATCGCTGCATTTATTAATTTGTTACACGGTTGGATATGCGGGCTCGTATTACATGGGCAGTTTTATTTAACTCATAAATTATTAAATGCTTGACAGCTAGACGTCTAAACGATAACTTTCAAAACCCCACTACTTAGTGGGGTTTTGTTTTATTAGCCACTGGTTAATAAAGCATTCAGAAGAGGTGCGATACTTAGGTACTTAATGTTAGGCGACGAAAGCCGATGATCATTAAGGAGGGAAGTACTCGCCGAGGAAAATAATGGTACGTCGTCATTGTTTTTCGGTTTATGGGGCTGAATCCTCAAAACTGTCACCAATATAGGTGGAGAGCTTCTGGCAGTGGACTTATCTTCAAGCATTCCTTTGCCAAGTTCTTCTTGTTTTATTGCGGTTTGGATACCGCGAAAGGAGACTAAATGACTACCGTATCAGCGCCACAAACAGTGCCTCAAACAGAGTTAAGCGCAAAATCAGATTACATCGTTGCCAAATTTGGCGGAACCAGTGTTGCAAATTTTGAAGCGATGAGTCGCTGCAGCGAAATTATTGTTGCAGATAAAAGCGTACGTATTGTTGCCGTGAGCGCCAGTGCCGGCGTAACTAATCACTTAGTTGCACTGTGTAAATCAAGCATTACTCCTAGTGAGCGCCAAGAACACATAAACGGCGTTCTTGCTATTCAACAAACTATTTTAGATGAATTATCGCTAGATGCCGATTTAGCGGTTGGCTTTAACGAAACCCTAAAAGCATTTCAAACATTGGCTCAAGAGCCACTAACAACCGATCAGCAACACGACGAGCTACTTAGCTTTGGTGAGCGTTTATCGTCGTATTTGTTTGCTCAAGTGCTGCGTTTACAAGGTTTAAATGCCGATCGCTTTGATGTGCGCAAGGTGCTTAAAACCGACAGCCAATTTGGCAAAGCAACGCCTAATGTTGCAGCAACAGCGCAAGCTGCTAAAGAGCATTTAATTCCGTTATTAGACGCTCAAGTAATTGTGACTCAGGGATTTGTTGGCAGTGACGAATACGGTCAAACCACAACGCTTGGACGTGGTGGTTCAGACTACAGCGCTGCATTATTAGCGGAAGCAATTAACGCTAAAAGCGTGCATATTTGGACCGACGTAGTGGGCATTTTTAGCACCGACCCGCGTTTGTGCGTAAAAGCGACGCCTATTGCACGCTTAAGTTTTGACGAAGCCGCTGAAATGGCAACCTTTGGCGCAAAAGTATTACACCCAGCAACTATTTTACCAGCGAGCCGTAGCCACATTAACGTGTTTGTAGGTTCTAGCCGCGAGCCAGAGCGTGGCGGTACGTGGATTGAGCGCGAAAAATCGCAGCAACCAGGTATACGCGCAGTAACGCAACGTAAAAACCAAATATTGCTTACGCTTAAAAGCCCAGAAATGCTACTAGCAAGCGGCTTTTTAGCACGCGTATTTACACTATTAAGTGAATACAATATATCGGTAGATTTGGTAACCACATCAGAAATCAGTGTAGCTATAACGCTTGATAACGCGCAAAACGCCTCGCGCCCAGAGCTTGATCAAGAATGCCTAGATAAGCTTGCAGAGTTTTGTCATGTTTCGGTAGAAAACAACCTAACATTGGTGGCACTTATTGGCTCTGAGATTCAATTACGCCAACACGAAATGAACTTAATGAGTGTACTAAAAGACTTTAACATTCGATTAATTTGTCACGGTGCTAGTAAGCACAACCTGTGCTTTTTAGTAGAGCAAACTGAGTCAGATAACGTAGTACAGTCTATTCATAGCCGTTTATTAGAAAATGATTTTGCTGCGTAAGTAATCGTTATTCAGGGAAATTAACTAGTAAAATCAGTTAATAAAGTCATTTAATAAAAAGCATCGCCAGTCGGTGCTTTTTTTATGCACCACACTCACATCAAAACAAGCATTACTGTCACTGCTATCAACTACAGTAACGCGATTACTGCAAGCACTCAGCTTTGCACTATTTAATTCGTCAAACACATTAGGGCTAAGTAATTTTGCAATAGGGCGGCTGGTGGCTTTAGCAAGTGACTCTTTTAATGTCCAAATTCTAAAAAATGTATCTGCTTGGACTTGGGTATTAGTAGGCTCAGTGATAAGTGTAATTTCATCATTATGATAAAAATGCTTAGCGAGCTTTTCAAACGGGCGCTTTAGGCTTACTTTTTCAATATCAAAACCAAACTCACTTTTATCAAAATTTAGCGCGACCCCAACCAAACCATGCGAGTGCGAAATACAGGTATTAATAACATCACCATTTACGTGTATTTGCAGCTTTGAGCTTGCCTCGTCAAATTCTGTACTCATTTTATTAAGGGCTACGTGCGCATGTTGCAGCTGCGCTACTTTAATAAGGTGTTTTAACAATAACCGCGTAGCTAAATACTCTTGCTTAGCTTGTGGGCTTTTACGGCGGTTTATAATAGTTAATTCAAATGGGCTTAAGCAATCGGGAAAATTAAAGTCACTAAGCTCAAGTGTTTTAGCATTAAATAATAAAATACTGTTACTCGCTAAAGACAAGTTTGCCAATTGAGTTGAAGTAATACTCAAGGCGTTTTTAAAATAGTGTTCAGTCATAAAAGCCCTAAAGCAAAAGAAGTCGCTGATATTGTGAGCGGTTAACGCCACTAATAAAGGCTGGGTACAATTTTATTACTCAGCTGGCATGAAATATGGTTTAATTCACAATAATCAAAATAATAACAGATTTGTAGATGTATGGCACAAGTGCGTGATGGGTTTCAAAGCCGACTTGGTTTTGTTTTAGCCGCTGCTGGCGCAGCAGTGGGTTTGGGTAATATTTGGGGTTTTCCTACGCAAGCGGCCAACCATGGCGGCGGTGCTTTTTTACTGGTTTATTTTATTGTTATATTTTTACTTGCGCTACCTGCGCTGTATACCGAACTTTATTTAGGTCACAAAGCACAAGCCAACCCGGTAAAAGCATTGGGCGATGCATGGCAAAACACTAGCCGTAAAGTAGGTGCAGCAGCCGGTTACATAGGTCTTGCGGGCGCAGTTGTTATGCTAAGTTTTTATTCAATAGTGGCAGGGTGGATGCTTTCGTACGCTATTGAACCCATAACAACCTTTTTAGGTTTCACAGGCGCAAGCGAATTTTTACATAGCGACTCAGTGCTGCGTAATTTTGTATTTACGCCGCTTATGCTTATTTTAACAGCCAGTATTATTTTAAAAGGGGTTAAATCGGGAATCGAAACCTGGTCGCGCCGTTTAATGCCACTGTTACTTGTGCTGCTTGTTGGTTTAATTGCCTACATTGCAACACTAGATGGCGCAAGCGAAGGCTTTGCTGCGTATTTAATTCCTGATTTTAGCCAAATACTCGACCCTAATTTAATTATTGCCGCAATGGGGCAAGCGTTCTTTTCGCTCTCGTTAGGTGTAGGCTGCATGATGATTTACGGCTCGTATTTACAACCAGATGCTAATTTACCAAAGCTCACCGCAGGTGTTGCCTTACTTGATACTGGCGTTGCTTTTTTAGCGGGGTTACTTATTATTCCTGCTATTTATGTGGCGCAACACAACGGTGTTGAAGTATTTAGTGGCGGTAAATTGATTGGCGAAGGGCAGCTTATTTTTGCTATTTTACCTGAGCTATTTAGCACCATGGGCGAAATTGGCTTATTAGTTGGTTTATTGTTTTTTGTATTAATGTCTATCGCATCGGTTACGTCAACTATATCGACTACTGAAATTCCGGTAGCGTTTTTAGTCGAAAACCATAACGTTAGTCGCACCAAAGCAACGTGGGCAGTAAGCGCTGTTGTACTTGTGTGTGCAAGCGCGATTATATTAAATTTTGATTGGTTATTTGGCTTAGTCATTATGCTATTTACCCAATACCAATTACCGCTTATGGGTTTATTTTACTTTATTACAGTAGGGTGGATGTGGCAGCGTGGTAATAAATTACATCAAGCAACAACCGGCGTACATTACTGGTTTGCTCAGTATATTCGTTTTGTTTGCCCAGTATTAATGACCTTAGTATTTGCAAACGTTGCCTTTGGTTAATTTTATCTAAGCCCTAAAATAAATTAATAAAGCGAAGTGAGTTTAAAACGCACTTCGCTTTTTTTGTGCCTGTTATTTAGGTATAGCCAAGAACTTTATAAAACCTCGTTAGTCAGAGGCCTACCTTCACTTACTTCAAGTGCATTTTGTATTGTTGTATTAGCAATTTCTGTGAGTGCCTCTTGGGTAAAAAAGCCCTGATGCCCCGTTACCAATACATTTTTAAAGCTCACTAAACGCGAAAATATATCGTCTTGGTTTATTTCGTCGCTGTGATTTTTAAAAAATAGCTCCGACTCTTGCTCGTAAACGTCGAGCCCTAAATACCCTAATTTTTTAGTTTTAAGCGCATTTATGCATGCTTTGCTATCAAGCAGTGCACCTCGTGAGGTGTTAATAAGCATAACGCCGGTTTTCATTTTACTAAACGCCTCATCATTTATTAAATGATGAGTTTGCTCCGTTAGGGGGCAATGCAAAGAAATCACATCGCTTTGGCTAAGTAAGATGTCTATATCGGTAACTGTATAATTGCCAGGTTGTGCGCAGGGGTCGCACACTAATACTTTAGCGCCAAAGCCATTTAAAATGTTGCACAGCGCAAGGCCAATTTTACCGCAACCTACAATACCCACTGTTTTATTGTGCAAGTTAAAACCAAGCAATCCGTTTAAATCAAAATTGTCTTCGCGTACGCGGTTATACGCTTTATGGGTTTTACGGCTAAGCGTTAGCATAAGTGCAATACAATGCTCGGCTACTGCTTCTGGGCTGTATGCTGGTACGCGTAATACTTTAATTTTATGTGCTTTTGCTGCAGGTAAATCAACATTATTAAATCCTGCACAACGCAGCAAAATAGTATTTATGCCTTGGCTTGCCAGTTGTTCAATAACCGTGGCGTTTACAGTGTCGTTTACAAATACGCATATGGCATCAAACCCGTTTGCTAAAATAGCGGTTTGTTCGCTTAAGGATTGATCAAAATACGTTATTTTTATATCAGGATGATCGCGTGTACTTTGTTCAAAAAAAGGCAGTTCGTACTTTTGAGTACTAAAAAAAGCAATGTTCATGGTAATAGCCTCGACGCTTAAGGAGTATTATTTATTACTAATACAATAAACTACTTTATAAGCCTGTGCTTTAGTAACACGCCTTTTATTGATTTAAATTAAGCCTTAGCTGGCGTAAACAAAGGTATTTTTGATGCTACCTTTTTACCACCTCTTGCAGCGCTTAACTTAGCAGCTTGCAGTAAGTTACTTTCTATTACTTGTTTAAGTGTTTCGGGCTTAGTACGCGGTGCATAGCGTGCAACAAGTTGCCCTTGTGAGTTAATTAAAAACTTAGTGAAACTCCACTTAATTGCACGATTTTGCGAAATACCCCGCGTATGCGACTTTAAATAATTAAACAACGGGTGGGTTTCTGGCCCGTTTACCATTACCTTACCAAACACATCAAATGAGACATTAAATTGCTCTTGGTAAAAATCTTTAATGGCTAAATTATCAAGCGGCTCATTTTGGCCAAATTGGTTACATGGAAACGCAAGCACAGTAAAACCATTGCTTTTGTATTGCTGATAGAGCTTTTCGAGCGCGTTTAATTGCACCGAAAAATTACACTTACTCGCTGTATTAACAATAAGGACGGTTTTGCCCTGTAACTGGTTAAGAGGAAAATTTTCGCTGTTATAAAGTGGTGCATTAAATTGATAAATACTGTCCATAGGTTACCTACTTACCTTTCCCGTTAAGGAAATTTTATAAAGACTTTCATTCGCTTTTTTATCGACCGGTTGACATAATCGAGGTCTAGTTTCTAAGTTATCAGTTAAATAGGTCATTTTTATGTCAATGAAAGTCGCATTTATAGGTTTAGGCGTAATGGGTTACCCAATGGCGGGGCATTTAGCAAAAGCAGGGCACAGCGTATGCGTTTATAACCGCACTCAAGCTAAAGCAAAAGCGTGGACTGCAGAACATTCAGGAAGCTTTGCACTAACCCCGCGCGAAGCTGCAAGCAATGCCGACATTGTATTTATGTGTGTTGGTAATGATGACGATTTACGCTCAGTAGTGTATGGCGACGACGGCGTGTTAGCGGGCATGTTACCGCACACTGTTTTGGTTGATCACACCACAACTTCTGCCGAAGTAGCACGTGAAGTGGCTGCAAAAGCGGCTCTGCAAAATATCGACTTTATAGATGCGCCTGTATCGGGCGGACAAGCTGGCGCCGAAAACGGCGTATTAACGGTTATGGCGGGTGGCAGCGAAGCCGTATTTGCTAAAGTGCAGCCAGTTATGGCGGCGTTTAGTCGTTTTAGCCAACTGTTAGGCGGCGTTGGATCGGGACAACTTTGTAAAATGGTTAATCAAATTTGTATTGCTGGTGTAGTGCAAGGGTTAGCCGAAGGCTTACATTTTGCCAAGCAAGCTGGGCTTGATGGCGAAAAAGTTATAGAAACCATTTCTAAAGGCGCAGCCGGTTCATGGCAAATGGAAAACCGCTACAAAACAATGTGGGCAGGTGAATATGAGTTTGGTTTTGCCGTAGATTGGATGCGTAAAGATTTAGGCATTGCACTCGATGAAGCTAAAAACAATGGCGCTACATTACCAATGACCGCAACGGTCGATCAATACTACGCCGATGTACAGGCTCTCGGTGGCGGCAGATACGACACCTCAAGCTTACTAGCACGCATTGAAGCACTGCATAAAAAGTAACGCTGTAGACGCGAAGCTTGCTTGCGTGACGGGCAAAGCCCGTAAAGTAATTTATTCACAAAGAGGTTATGAGGCGCTGCGCTTTTAGAGGAAGTAATAGATCTAAAATTTATTGTTTTTATGTCTTCTCATTTACTCCTCTTGCTCTTCTCTTTGTGAATAGTGTTTTATTTAAGTAATCCCCAAAGTGTTGATATGAGTTTTACTTGTAGACGCGAAGCTTGCTTGCGTGACGGGCAAAGCCCGTAAAATAATTTATTCACAAAGAGGTTATGAGGCGCTGCGCTTTTAGAGGAAGTTATAGATCAAAAAATTATTGTTTTTTATGTCTTCTCATTTACTCCTCATTCGCTTCTCTTTGTGAATAGTGTTTTATTTAAGTAATTAAAAGCTGCGCTTTTCACGTTAGCAAGCTCTACGTTTACCCCAAAGTGTAGCGGTGAGTTTTACTTTGTAGACGCGAAGCTTGCTTGCGTGACGGGCAAAGCCCGTAAAGTAATTTATTCACAAAGAGGTTATGAGGCGCTGCGCTTTTAGAGGAAGTTATAGATCAAAAAATTATTGTTTTTTATGTCTTCTCATTTACTCCTCATTCGCTTCTCTTTGTGAAATAGATTTTTCTTTTTTTGAAGTGGTACAGATATTTATAAACAAAAAACGCGACGCTTTATTGCTAAAGCGTCGCGTTTTTAATGCGTTATATAAACAAAATTAAAGCAAATTACATGCTTTGTGCGTAGTTATACAGCGCCTTTAAAATTGTAAGATTTTTTTCGCTGTCGTCATGTTCATGCGCTAGGTTTTCAAGGGTGATCATAAAATCTTGCGCGTTAATCGACGGTTGATCTTCCCCGTGCATTAACTTGTTTTGGCAATACTGGCGCCATTGGTCAAGCTCTTGCTGGTTTAGCGTTTCAGGCCAGTTACGGGCGCGGTATCTAAACAACAACGTATTGAACTTTTTATCTTCAAAGTCTAACTTCAACCCAGCTAACTCATCTGGTTTTGCATCACGAATAATCGCAAATTTAGCTTTATCAGCATGGCTTGTAAACCCATCGTAAAGTAAGTAGTCAACGTTAGTAGTTGCGCTGTAATCGCCTTGCTCGTTAAACACTTCGGTTACTTTATCGCGAAGGTCGGTATTGGCTTTTAAAATAGCTAAGTTAGCTAAGCACTGCTCGCGGTCAATCCCAAGGCGGGCGGCGTTTTCAGGCAATAACGTTTTAGCTGGGGCTAAAATAGGGCACTTGTTTAAATGCACCAGTTTTAAGCCAACAGGTAATTCACCCTCGGCTAAATCAACACGTTTGGTGTATAAACGTTTGCGTAACTCTTCTACGTTTAAATCAATGAGTACTTGCGGGTTTTGGGTTAAATCAAAACAAATAACCGCGTTTTTATTAACCGGATGAAAGCTCATTGGTGCAACCCAGCTTGTACAGCCTTGTGTTGCAGGTATGCGCGACGTGGTATGCACCAGCGGCGTCATGTTAAATACATCAACCAATTCAGCAAGGGCTTTTTTGCCACGCAGCCCAAAAAAGAAGTTATACAGCTTTGGTTGCTTTTCTTTTATTAGCTTAGCCAGTGCAATAGTGGCGGTTACATCGCTTAGTGCATCGTGCGCTGCGGCGTGTTCAATACCATTAGCTACCGTTAAATGCTCTAGCTTAAAGCTTGGGCTGCCGTCTTCTTTTAACGGCCATTCAATGCCTTCAGGGCGCAGCGCGTAACAAGCGCGTACTAAATCAATAATATCCCAGCGGCTATTGTTATTTTTGTATTCGCGCTCGTATGGGTCGTAAAAATTACGGTAAAAGCTATAACGACTCACTTCGTCATCAAACCGAATACTGTTATAACCGGCAACACAGGTGTTTGGTACACTAAATTCGGCATGAATTTTTGCTATAAACTCAGCCTCAACCAAGCCTTTTTTCATCGCCACTTGTGGCGTAATACCCGTAATTAAACACGCCTCAGGGTGAGGCAAGTAATCCGCTTGCGGCTTACAATATTCAATAAGCGGCTCGCCAATAATATTTAAATCAAGATCGGTACGAATACCCGCAAACTGGCTCGGCTTATCCTTTTGAGGGCTCGCCCCCCAAGTCTCGTAGTCGTGCCAATAAATTGTTGCTTGATTTTGCTCTTGATATGCCATGCTGAAAACCCTGAGTAGTTAACTTAAAAGCGCCTAAATACGCGCCAAGTTACTAAAATAATGAATTATTTAGATTATGGCATATGGGCGAGGGAGTTTATAGGTTTGGGTGAGAAATGATGTTTTAGTTGGGTTTATTTAGAGTGAAATTGATAATTAATCGGAAGATCTAAAGCCACCGGGGTATGAAATATGACTAAAGTTAATTTTATATAACAAAGGCACGGCAATCTCACATCGTCGTTTGAGCACCCTATTAAGAAATTCACTTCGCTCATTTGAGTACAGAAATTCGGGGCAACTGATTGAACTTAGTGGCCATGAGAAAACTAAGATTAAAGACTTCTTTGTAAAGTTCCCATACATCATAGATAAACACGATGATAAGTTTCATGGTTACTGGGGCGCTATAACAGATGCAAAATTTATGAGTGGTAATCTTTGGTTAAATTCTGGTGGCCCTAGTTCGGTGAGTATATTTATAGCTAAAGAGGACGTGAATACTTTTTTAGAGCGGTTCAACCTTGAAGATGAAGAGTCATTAGAAGGGACAAAAGTATTAGCGTTAGGTATAAAAAAGATTTCTCAAAGAGGTAAAAAATACATTGAATGTGAAAGTTTAAATTTTATAACAGTCAATAAAGCCTAGTTTGTTATTTAAAGCCCGAAAAAAGCGGGATTTTTAGAAACCAATCAGCGAGAATGTTGATAAAAAACGAACATCTTCTATATTTATTCTGGGAGGTGGATTAATTCAGATTCAGAAAAATAAACTCTCTGTATATCAAGGTAAATTTCGTTGATCTCACGCCTAAATTTATCAAAGTCATTGGCAATATCATACATATTGTAAGCAGCAAGAGCCATAGCATAGCTTTTGATATCTTCTCTATTAACTCTAATGATGCTTGCCATCACTAGCATTTTTTCTTTTGCTTGATCTATTTCTAGATAAAAATGTTCACGGTTTTTCTTAAATAACTCAAGTTCCCTTTCTTTATTATCTAAAGTTAGTTGAGTTTGAGTGAGCCCGTCTACATTGAGTTTTTTTCGAATTGTCTCGATATGTTCTAGCTCTTGTCTGATTTTATTTTCTTTATTAGTATCTTTGACAGTACTTGCTTTTAATAAATAGTATTGATAAGAAGATTTGCTAAATTCTGTATGATTTTCTAAGTCTTTTTGTTTTAACCATTGGCCCTTAGTTTTCATGGCGATAACAAAGATTCCTATCGTACAAAAAGCGATAATCCAATCTGGTAATGATTGATTTTTTAAACTTATAATAAAACTAATTTGGGGTGTGCTTATTCCCGCAATAAACCCTAAAATAAATATATAGCAGATAATTTTAAAGTAAAACCAATTACTACGGTTGAAGAAGAAATCTTTTAACTTATTCATATTCAACACCCCGCAATCTAGCTGTACTCTTTAGTTTCATAAAAAAACTAATCATAACAATTCCTTGTTTATAAATATTTACCTGTAAATATTACTTTTCCAACCAACGTACAATTACCATTAATTGGAATTAGTTGCTCTGTCCAGTTGGGGTTGGCAGCTTTTAGAAATTTGTGGCCGTTTTCAATAATGGGTCGTTTAAATGTGGTTTAATTATCGTCTAAGTATGCTAGTACATACGAACCGATGAAGTACTCTGCTTCAAGATCTACAAAACCCACATCATGCTCATTAAACTTAAGTACCATGCTCACGTATTTTAAACTCTAAAGGCTCTAATTTCATTTGTACCTAATATTATTAGAAACTATACATAAAAATGCTTAATATTGTAAAATTATTTCAATAAAACTTCCTATTTATAACAATGAAATCATTAATAAAAGTTATTATTTATTGCTCACTTTTCATCTCACATAGCGCCTTAGCTGAACTGGCTAAAGTTCAAGTAAATGGCTTTGACGTTGAGTACGAATTAGCTGGTAAAGGAAAGCATACTATTTTACTTGAAGCGGGTGGTTCTGCTGGTTTAAGTGATTGGGATCCTGTTTTTGAATCACTTACCAAGCACGCTAAAGTTATACGGTATTCTCGTATTGGTAATGGCGGCTCTGCACAAATAAAGAAAAACTATAGCTCAGAAGAATATGCAGCGGAGGTTGCGTTATTACTCAAAGCACTGAAAATAGATGAGCCTGTTGTATATATTGCGCATTCTTATGGTGCTTATATTGCACGTGTATTTGCTGCAACATACCCTAATCAGATTAAAGCGTTGATGTTGATTGAGCCTGCATCAGAGCACGATGTAGATATTATGCGCGCAATTGATTTGCTACGCGCTGAAAAAGAAATTGCAGCTATAAAGCTCGACGATATGAAAAATGGAATGTCGAATCAGTATTTAGATTTTTGGGCAAAACGCCCGCTACCAGATTATCCACAAATTGCTGACATACCCGTGACAGTAATTGCCTCAGTTAAAAAGTACAAAAAGCCATCTGTATTATTTTTTACCGACAAAGCGCGTGAAATGTGGGGCGACTTACACTCAAAGTGGGCTAATGCATTTCCTCAAGGTGAAATAGTAATAACAAATAAAAGCTATCACTACCCGCAAAATGATGAGCCAGAAATGGTTGTAGCCCAAGTAGTTAAGTTGCTTGAACGTACTAAATAGGTGTGGGTTTGGTTGCTGATTGTATAAATACCAATTGCCGTAAATTAGTATTTTGGCATTAGACTAAAGTCTATAGATTAGATTTATTCACTTATTAGGTTTGTTTTAATCGTTTGTCGTTTTTGTGTTAATTCTCTAAAGTTCAGTTGTCGGCAACAAGCACGGCTTAACCAACAGGATTATGACCATGAAAACACTTATCAAAACTATCGCTCTTAGCTCACTACTTACTTGTTCAGCTGCTGCAATGGCTGAGCAAAGTGATTACAAATTAATGGTTATTGAAACTGCAACAGCGCCACAGCCACTTGAGCAATCATTTAATAGCTGTGCACTGAATGTTAAGTCAAAAAATTACGTTGAGGCTGAAGCAATTTGTACTAAAGCAATCGCACTTTTAAAAGACGCAGATGGCCCTAAATTTAAAGTACGCCAACTTACGTCATTCGCATTAAGCAACCGTGGTGTTGCACGTTTAAAAGCGAATAACGACACTGCAGGCCTTGCTGATTTATACGAAGCAAACCAAATGTCGACAAGTACAATGGTATCGCACAACTTAACTCGCGCTAAAGAAGAGCTTTCTTTATAAACGCCTTTATAAAGTGCTTACCAAAAGCATGTTATAAAATAGCGAGAGTAAAAAAACCCATGTTAGGTTAATTCCTAACATGGGTTTTTTTGTTTTATTTAATGCGTAAGTTAATACCTTAAATACGTTAATAGAGTAGGGTGTGTATTTATAATTAATATTTTGGGTATGCTTGTTTAGGCTACGCGAATATAATGCGAGATAAGCGTATAAAAAATAATAACCCTTCTGCTTTGCTTGTTTTGAGCAAGGCATCATTAAATAAATATTGAGATTTAAACCATGGCAACAGGAACCAGCCTAAGCGTACTTGAAATAAGTGCGATATTTTTATCAATTACCGCGTTACTCACCTATGTAAACCATCGCTTTATTGGCTTGCCAACAACCATTGGCGTTATGGTTATTTCGATGCTTTTATCTATCGGTGCTATATTTTTGGGCTTTTTAGGGTTTGATGATCTTATAGATTACGAAGTGAGCTTGCTCGATCAGTTAGATTTTACTGAAGTTTTGCTTGATGGCATGCTCTCTATGCTGCTTTTTGCTGGGGCGCTACATGTAAATGTTAGCGATTTAAGGCGCTATAAATTGCCAATAGGTATTTTGGCCTGTGTTGGTACGTTGTTATCTACGGTTATTATTGCTGGTGCGCTTTATTTAGTACTTCCTTTGCTTGGTTTTGATTTAGCGTTTATTTGGTGCTTACTGTTTGGCGCATTAATTTCGCCAACTGACCCTATTGCAGTAATGGGAATTTTACAATCTGCGGGGGCGCCTAAAAGTATTGAAACCGTGATTGCGGGTGAATCGTTGTTTAACGATGGTATAGGCGTGGTTATTTTTGTGCTTTTATTGGGTGTTTTATCAAGTGGTGATATTCCTACAACCTATTATGTAGCACACACGCTGGCGGTTGAAGCGGGTGGTGGTATTGTTTTTGGTTTGGTATTAGGTGGTATTTTATATTACTTACTTAAAAGTATTGATAGTTACCAAGAAGAAGTACTCCTTACTTTAGCGGGCGTTATTGGTGGTTATGCATTGGCAAGCCATTGGCATTTGTCGGGCCCACTTGCAATGGTAATGATGGGGCTAATGGTGGGTAATCATGGTCGTAGTATGGCTATGAGCGACAAAACACGCCATTACGTTGATTTATTTTGGGAGCTGATTGACGAAATTTTAAATGCCATTTTATTTGTACTCATAGGGCTTGAGGTCGTCATGATTGCATTTTCGAGTAATTTGTTTATTGCTGGTGGCTTAACAATTTTAATAGCGTTACTCGCACGTTTAATTGTTGTGGGTATAACAACCACTACATTTAATAAGCAATTAGAGTTGCCATCTGGCGCATGGAAAGTTTTAACCTGGGGTGGCTTGCGCGGTGGTATTTCGGTTGCACTGGTATTGCAACTACCTGATGGGAACGAGCGCGATATTTTATTGGCTCTCACTTATGCGGTTGTGGTGTTTTCAATTTTAATTCAGGGTTTGAGTATTGGTAAAGTAGCCAAAACTATCCGTTAAATATAATTTTTTAAAAAGCGTGTGAAATAGCTGTATTTCACACGCTTTTTTTTTCTTATAAAACAAAAGGGCAATTAAAACGTTAAGCTGAGCTGCACACCGCTGTAAATATGTTCTTGTGCTTCCCAGTAGTCGCCATCTATTTGGCGTGCTCGAGTAAATACTTCTATTTTAAATGGCTTAAAGTGATAACCCGCACCTATACCTGCGTAGCCGTCTATGTCGTTGTTCGGTTTTTCTATTTGGTAGGTGTTGTCGCCCCTATCGTTTTTAAAGGCGAGTTCGAACAGATCTAAGCCTAGCTCGGCGTATATAAAAAAGTCATTAAAATAATCAAGCTTCATTCCGTTGTCCCACGTTATAAATTCTTCTTGCTCTCCTTGTTTATTATCGATTACAGCCGCGCCAATTGCGCTTGTAAAAACAACACCAAAGTTACTGTAATTTTGCTTAACCATCATTTCTACACCCGCAGATGTAATGCTGCTATCGCCATTAAATTCTGATTTTATAAACATACCGGTGTTAGGCATGTCATTACCGAGCAAAAGCCTTGCGTTAGCATTTTGGCTAAATGATAAAAGCGTGCTTAATAAAACAAAAAGAGGAAGTGTGTGTTTCAAAAAAGTTAATCCATTAATGATGAAAAGTTACCAGAGCCGTAATTATAAATACATAACTTAGTATTGCATGTAATTAAATGTATAAATTTGTTTGATTGTTATTCAGCTTTGCCAAAACAAGGTGTTTAAAATAAAACCAACTAAAAAAAGGCATAAATAATTATATACATTTTAAAATGCAAAGTAGCGATTTTAGGCACGTAAAGTGGTGCGTAAGTTGTTTAGATATATATAGAAAAAACTCAAGCGTATTAGACTAAGGTCTATAGGTTAATTTTTCTCACTTATTAGGTTTGTTTTAATCGTTTGTCGAGGTTGTGGTAATTCTCTAAAGTTCAGTTGTCGGCAACAAGTACGACTTAACTTACAGGAAATTAATCATGAAATTTACACTTATCAAAACTATCGCTCTTAGCTCACTATTAACATGTTCAGCTGCTGCAATGGCTGATCAAAGTGATTACAAATTAATGGTTATTGAAACTGCAACAGCGCCACAGCCACTTGAGCAATCATTTAATAGCTGCGCACTAAATGTTAAGTCAAAAAACTACGCTGAGGCGGAAGCAATTTGTACTAAAGCAATCGCACTTTTAAAAGACGCAGATGGCCCTAAATTTAAAGTACGCCAACTTACGTCATTCGCATTAAGCAACCGTGGTGTTGCACGTTTAAAAGCGCATAACGATACAGCTGCACTTGCTGATTTATACGAAGCATCAAAATTGTCTAACAGCTCAATGGTATCGCACAACTTAACTCGCGCTAAAGAAGAATTATCGTTATAAAAAACCTTTATAACGTGTTTTATAAAGTGCTTACTAAAGCATGATATAAAATTGCGAGAGTAAAAAAGCCGATGTTGGATTAAACCCCAACATCGGCTTTTTTGTGTTTATTAACTTTGTATTGTGTTATACCAATCCGCAATAATACATAATCATTTTGCGGGGCTAAACGTGTCGCTACCTGCGTTAAAAAATTCTCATTTAGAACAACCAAATAGCGAATTTTTTGCCTAGCTATCAACACGTTTTTCCATCCTCAAAATAGACCCCTTAATTAAGCGAATTGGTATTATTAAAAATAAAAAAATGTATTTTTCTATTTATTGTTTAGTTGTTTTTATGGTTTTTAACTAATTGTAATTAATAAGTATTTTTACGGTTGCTAGACTAAAGTCTATAGGTTAGATTTATTCACTTATTAGGTTTGTTTTTATCGTTTGTAGTAATTGAGCTAACACTCTAAAGTTTAGTTGTCGGCAACAAGTACGACTTAATTAATTAGGAATATAATCATGAAATTTACACTTTTAAAAACCATCGCTCTTGGCTCATTATTAACTTGCTCAGCTGCTGCAATGGCTAATCAAGGTGATTATAAATTAATGGTTATTGAAGACTCTGTAACTGCAGCACCTGCATTTGAAAAATCATTTAATAGCTGTGCTTTAAATGTTGAATCAAGAAACTACGAAGAAGCAGAAGCTATTTGTACACAAGCAATTGCATTGCTTAAGCAAAGTCATGGTCCACGTTTAAAAGTACGTGAACTTACATCGTTTGCATTAAGTAACCGTGGTGTAGCACGTATTAAGGCTCAAAAAGACACTGCTGGTATTTCTGATTTATATGAAGCAGTTCAAATTTCTAAAAACTCACTTGTAACACATAACTTAACTCGCGCTAAAAAAGAGTTATCTCTTTGATATTAACTTTATAGCTTGAATTAGCTGTAAAATTTGCGAGTAGCAAAACCCCACGTTAGATAACACTTAACGTGGGGTTTTTGTGTTTGTATTAAAAACACATTTGCTTACAAAAAACTCTCTACCACCAACCCCCTTTAAACTTGGTACATATAGCTCATATTAGTGAATAAAAGTGAATGGTATGTTTGTTTTATTAACAAATGTAAGAGCTAAATTTAACATGGTGTGTCACCATATAGGTACAGGGCATATTAACTTGTTGCCATCCCCCCATAAAAATTCAATAAATTTCTGTTGTTTAAATCTACTTATTTAATTTATAACAATATGATTTTAATAATAATTAAAGTGCAAAAAAGGAAGTCTTTGTATGTTTTTTAAAAAAAGTCAGTTAGCTATTTCATTAGCGTTTACGCTAGGCCTTGTTGGATGTGGCGGCGGTGGCGATGATAAAGTGGTCGTAGTAGAGCCAGTTGTAGCTAAGCCTGACCCTATAAAAGTAGACCCCGTAGAAGTTAACACTATCTCTCTTACTGGAAAGGTTATTGATGGCTATGTATCTGGTGCAATAGTATGGCTAGATATTGATGGCGATGGTACTTTTGATGAGCAAACAGAACCTTCTGTAGTCTCTGAAGAATCGGGTAATTATAGTTTTAATTTTACCGAAGAGCAGGCGCTGTGTGTGCCGTATTCAACTATGTATGTTGATGTACCGGTTGGTGCAATTGACGAGGACTTAGGAGAGGTAACACAAGCGTATCAAATGTCATTTCCACCTTCAATTGAGGCTTTGACTGATGAAGATATTCGAAATATATCACCTTTAACAACCGTTATTTGGGAGCAGTTGATCCTTCAATTACAAAAAAGTGGTAACAATAATTTAAGTTGTGATGTACTTAAAGAAAATACTGAGCTACTTGCAAACCTTCAAAGCGAAATAACAAATGTTATGCAAAACTTGGTTGCGCATTATAATTTGTCGACAAAGCAAATTTACTCAGATTTTATCGCTACTAACGACAGCGACGCTTACGACAGAGCACAAGCAATTGTTAAGGGACTAAAAGCGGCCTATAAATTCAAGCAAGAGCTAGATGCTCAGTATCCTGATGCAGAAGAAGTAAGAGCAGTGATTTACCAAGACACAGTAAAAGATGCAGAGTATGGATTTGAAAATGCATGGTACCGCGATAAAGTTATTTTTGCAGGCGCTGAGCTTATTTATGAGCAAGTAAAGCTTCAAAATACAGACGAACTCGACAAAATTGACGTTATTTTGTCTCGATTGGATTCAAAAGATACGCCTTGGGGCGAAGAATCGTTAAATGGAAAATTAACAGTTAGAGACGATGTTTACATTAACGCCGATCGTACTTACCGATGCTCTAGCATTGAGAACGTTAGTTTTGAGCAAAGCAATGTGCTTTATGGCGTTGATAATACAAGCCCATCGGTTAACTTCCCAACAGCAGATGAATGCGTTAGTGCTAATTTAGATACACCGTTCGAGCGAGGTTTTAGCATTAGCTATACTGAGTCAGGATCGTTTTACCAAACTGACTTTGCCTTTAGAGAGGAAAATGCTGACTTTCAAACATTATCTGATTGGGTAAATGTTAAAGACAAAGCTGCTGATTTAGAAACTCAAGATTTAGTTACTGTACTCGCTGCTATGCCTTATAAGTTTGATGACGAAACATCTATTGATGCTAGCTTTTGGCGTAAATACAAAACCACAGACAACGTACGTATTATTAGAACGATTGAAGGGAAATGGTTTAGAGATACTCGCCAAGAAGATGGAACAATGCTGCATGAGTGCGGTGAAAATGGTATTGATTGGGTGCAATGCGAATAATGTAAAAAGCACTTTAATAAATATTAGTTTAATGCCAGTCAGTTAATAACTGACTGGCATTTTTTGTTTAAAAAAGCTTACTTTTATGTGCGGTTATAACTGTATACCTGATGGGCTTTATTTTAATCTGTTTTTTACTCGGGTTTACTGTAAAATTACTGGGTTAACATTTGTTAAGTAATGCTTACAAGTGTTATTACTGATAAATATTCTAACCAATTTAAGTAGATCTTATGATTATTTATATTATTGGGCTAAGTTTACTTGTTATTATTTTATGCGTTGCACTTTATGTAATTTACAGCAACGTACATAAAAGTCGGGTAAGAAAATCCAAGGAATACAACGTACTGTTTGATAAAGACACGATAGTGGATGAACTAATCACTCAACTAACAGAAAAAAATCAAACACAAGAAAACCAAGATAAAACAGCTAAAGGTAAAGAAGAGATCCTTGCAACATTTGTTGAGTTACATCGCTCTGGTAGCTTTTGCGCACATTTGAGTGAACAGGAAATTATTTACTTTGTTAAAAAGAAATTAAACATGGAGAGTAATATAAATGGATAGCGAAAAAGCAGTCCCAGCAGTAAAAAGTGACTCATTTATGAGTCGATTTGGTCGTCGTAATGTAATTATAGTGTCATCAATTGTTGTTATATTGGCAGTAATAGCAACTCTTACATCGCAAGTTGTTTCGTGGAATGAAGCAGATGAGCGTTTAGTACATCAGTCGGCTTTTACAGGTAACTTAACCGTAATAAATCAAGCCGGCCCTTACTTAAAAGCATTTGGTAGTACATCCGCTTATAAAAAAGTAATTTCGATTAACTTTACGGGCGATGCCGGTGCAACAGCAAGCGCAATTGTACCGCTAATACCAATTCGATTTTTAGATACCACAACGGGCGGCGCACGAGGTGTTTCTCGTTTTAGGTTACCAGGCAATGTACCAGCAGCTGAGTCGGGTGCTCTACGTGGTTTACTTAAAATACACGAAGAGTTTGGTTCACAAGAAACATTAATATCTAATTTATTAATGCGTGCAACCACTGAAAATGTAAAAGCGTCGGCGCGTATGATGTCGGTAGAGCAACATTACTCTGGTGGTAATGGTCAATTAAGCCAAGATTTTGCGGATCAATTAACTAACGGTATTTTTGTTACTGAACAAATTATTAGTACCGGAGAGCGTGATAAATCTGACGATTTAGGCAATTTAAGTAAACAGCAGCGTGTAACAATTAATATTAAAGCGGATGACGAAGGTAATTCGCTACGCAACGCTCCTATTTTAGGCGCATATGGTATTACAGTAGTTGATGCCAGCATTATTGATATTGATTATGAGAGCAAAGTAAATGCTCGCCTTGAAGCCCAAAAGCAAGCTGCTGCTGATGAAGCGCTAGCGCGTCAAAACCTTAAAAAAGCAGAGCAACAAGCGCGTACTGAAGTGGCTTTAGGTGAACAAGCAATTGCTAAGCAACGTGCTGAATCTGAAAAGCTAAAAATTAAAGAGCAAATTGATGCTGAGCGAATTAAGGCAAATGCCATTATTTCTGCACAGCAACGAGTAGCTGTAAAAGCGGAACTTGCAAAAGAGCAAGAAGAGATTCTAAAGCAACAACGCTTAGAAGCATTAGGTATGGACGTTTTAGCTGAGGCTCGTTTAAGAGCTAAGTCTGCTGCACTTGATCCAAAGTATGTATTTGATGAAACGCTAAAAGCAGAAGTTAAAATTCAAACCGCTTTATTTACAAGCCTAGGTAATAGCCGTTTAGTGCCTGAAATTGTAATAGGTGCAGGCCAAGGCGAGCAAAGTAATGGCTCTGAATTTATGCGTTTATTAGCCGCCGATGCTGCATTAAGTCTTAAAAAGCGTTTAGAAAAAGAGAAAAAATAAACGATTAGTTAAGTATTGTACAAACAATAAAAACGTTGGCTGACTTATATCGGCCAACGTTTTTTATTGCGTAAATTTTGTTATTGTATGGCGCGGCTTAGCTTGTAAAAACAGGCTTTTTAAATTATGAAATAAAAGAGTGAGCAGTACTTATGGATTCCAGTAATCAGTTTATTTTAGATTTAGGACAAGAGCATATTACCATTCAGCGACGATATGAAGCGCTGGGAGCGTTTAACGATTTTTTGATTGCTGTGTGGTTTTTAATTGGCAGTTTTTTCTTTTTAAATGACTCACTAATAGAAAGTGGCACATGGCTGTTTATAGCGGGCAGTGCTCAATTGCTTATAAAACCTGTTTTGAAGTTGATCAGCTTAGTACATGTTAGTCGGGTATTTCATTCAAATAAAACTTCATAAGTAAAACCATAAATACGACTCATGATGAGTTCAGTTATTACGGCTAATAATTTACCAGTATAAGTTATTTAAATATCAAGGATAGAAAAGTGAAAGTACTTAAGTGGATTGCAATTGGAATAGCTACTTTATTAATTATAGGCTTACTAATTCCCGAAAAAATAATGATTCCGGTACAAGGTGCCACAAGTAAAGATTGGAACCATAACACGTTTTGGTACGAGCCTTGGGGTAGGTCGGGTGTGCACAAAGGAATTGATATTTTTGGCACAAAAAATACCCCCGTAGTTGCCTCAACAAGCGGTATTGTTATATTTGCAGGTGAGTTAAGCCGAGGTGGTAAAGTGGTTGCGGTGCTTGGGTCTAAATGGCGCGTGCATTATTTTGCACATTTAAATGACTACTCGGTAAGTACAGGTGATGTAGTAAGCATAAACAGTCAAATTGGCTTACTGGGCGATACCGGAAATGCCGCAGGAAAACAGCCTCATGTGCATTATTCTATTTTATCGTTAGTGCCTATGCCGTGGCTTTTTACAACGCAAAACCAAGGGTGGAAGAAGATGTTTTTTTTGAGCCCACATAAAAAACTCACTGCTAAATAATAGTTTTAGCTGTTAAATCAAGATGTTTAACAGCTAGAATTAGTTAATAAGCAAGCGTGTATTTAAGCTAAAAATTAGCCTGCAACAGGTGTTTTACCCGCGCGAATATTTTTAATGCTTTTAATAAACATATAAATACAGGTAGTGATTAAACAGCCTGCTAAATAAAACACAATACCATTGGGTGCATCAGATAAATTTGCGGCGAGCATAGGGCCAAATACCGAACCAATACTGTAACTCAAAAGCATTACCTCAGTTGCCGATACTATTTTTGCCATTGGTAATGAGTCGCACGCAAGTGTTATAGCAATCGGGTAAAGTGCAAAGCTGCATGCGCCTAGTATTAAGTAGCTTACTATTAATCCTGCTAAAGTGTTTGCTTGTAGTATACCCACAGCACCGGCTGCGCCTACTAAACAAAACATACCCATCAATAAGCTTTTTTCAAGGCGAGTAGATAAGTAACTCACAAGCGGCTGCACGACCATGCCGCCTAAAATAATAACCGCCATAAGTGTCCCTGTGTACTGAGCTTGATCAGCTTGTGCTGAAATATACACCGGCATTAAGCCGTAAATAGGGCCCAGTAATAAGCCCGATGCTAAGCATCCGAGCATAGCTGGGTGGCTTAATGTTTTTATTTCTTTTAGTGGTAGTTTTTCAAGGTGCTGTTTTTCGGGCTGACCTTTAGTTATTAATAAAGGCGCCAAAATAGCTAAAAATAATAACGAGGCTACAAATAAATAAGGCGTTGAACCTTCGGTGCCAAGCGGCCCTATAGCAAGTTGACCAACGGCGCTGCCCCCATAAAGTGAGGTCATGTATAAACCCAAACGTTTAGCCCGCGACTTTGCTGTGTTAGTCATTAATAACCAAGACTCAACAACGACAAACACACCGGCAACAGCAATACCTGCTACAAACCGAGCAATTAACCAGTTAAAGGTATTTGGCAGTGCAAGTTGTGCAAGCACGCTTGCTATTAATAAGCTTAAAAATAATATAAAGGCGAAGCGATGACCAATTTTTACCACAATGCGCTCTATTGTGGTTGCGCCAATAAGTAAGCCAAAGTAAAAAATGCTCGCAAGCCAAGGCGCTAGGTTTTCATCGAGTTTAAATGCAGGTAACGACAGCGGAATAAGGCTCATTAAAAAGCCGGATGCGATAGCAAAAAATGACAGCCCGATAACGGGTGCTAAAGGGTTATTAGAGGTGCTTGTGGCGGCTGATTCGGCCATGTGTGTTTATCGACTCATCAAGGTAAATAACCACTGTTTTAGAGTTTGAGAGGTTACTTTAATAATAAAATTTGCGCGAATTTAGAGCCAAATTAAAAATAAGTAAAGTGATATTTTATTAAACAATATAAATAAACTTTAAAACGATCTATTTGGTAAATTATCGGATCTATTATGCTTTTTATTGTAGTTTTTTCATGTGGATATTGTTTTATATTTGTGAGCATTTATGTCTGAATAGGGTTTTTTGTAATGCAAGCAGACAGGCACATATCGCATGCTGCACGTCACTTTTAAAAGTTTACGCAGCAGCGCGTAGATCAATATTTAAATACGCAGTGGGTGCGTAATGAATTACATAACTTAGATTTAAACTAGATTTAAACTAGATTTAAATTAGATTTAAAGTTAATTAATGTCGGGTGTTGAGTCTCTTAAAATAAGCTTTGGCTGAAACACGTGCTTTACTGTTATGCCGCTTTTTTTGTAAATGTCTTTAAGCACTAAGTTAGCCGCAGCTCGGCCCATTTCGGGAACTGGGTTATCTATTGTAGTCAGTGTTGGGTAGAGATAATTGGTAAAAATTACGTTATCGAACCCAATAATGGCTAAATCTTTTGGCAGGTTAAAACCGTGTTCGCGGGCGTATTTCATAGCACCCGATGCCATTTCGTCATTGGCGCATACAAGCGCGGTTATTTGCGCTTTATTTTGAATAAAATGCCTTAAGCCGTCGCTTCCGCCGGTTTCTTTAAAGTCGCCTATGTAAAATAGCTTTTCGTCAAAGGTTAGGTTGTACTCTGCTAGGGCTTGTTTGTGACCTTTTAAACGGTTTGACGCGTCTTCTTTAAACTGCGGGCCTGCTATGTACGCAATGTTTTTATGGCCTTTGTTGATCATGGCTTTAGTGGCTAAGTAGCCGCCCATTACGTTGTCGAGGCTAATGCAGTTTTCTTCAATTTCTTTAACGTAGCGGCTCATTAAGTAAATCGGGGTTTTACCTTTACTTAACTCAATTAGGTACTCGTTTGATACAGCTTCTACGTGGGCAATAATAGCGTCGCAATTACGGCCTATTAAAAACTCAAAGCCGCTTTTTTCTTTTTTCTCGTCACTGTGCCCAGGCGTAATAATAACGTGTTTACCCGCTATACGAAGGTGCTCTTCAATGGCTGACATCATTTGACCAAAAAACGGACCATCCAACTCAGAAACTAAAATACCGACGCTGTTTGTAGTGCTAGATGCCAAAGAGCGTGCAATAGAACTTGGCTGATAGCCTAGCTCTTTCATTGCTTCTAATACCTTTTTTTTAGTTTTTTTGCTTACGTAGTCGTTGTCGTTAAGTACCCTTGAAACAGTTGATAAAGACACACCTGCCATTTCTGATACTTGATAAATTGTCGCCATTGATGTCCTAGCTTATATGTGTTTTTACTCGCGCTTTATAAAAATATAAAGCGCGAAGGGTCATTAAAAGTTAATTTACACATTACTGCGTCTAATTGCTAAGTCTTCTGTTATTTTTTGCGTCATCGCTGAGGTTAGTGGATAAATAAGCATCAATGCGGCGCCTAAAAAAGCAAATGCGGCAGGTATCCAGCTCATAAGTAACTGCATACCAGGTAAGGCTTGTGTAATTGTTAGCTCATCCATACCGTTATAGCCGTAGCCTGCAAGTACCACCAATACTAATGCACCGGCAAAACCACCACCTGTTTTTTGCACAAATGTACCCGCAGAATAAATAAGGCCTGTAGCGCGGCGTTTGTTTTTCCACTCTGAATAATCGGCTGAATCACCAAGCATACTAAAAAATAATGTTGGCATCATCGCGGCAAAAAATTCAGCAGCGCAACCAAAGGTAAATACAGCAACCAGGTTATCGCTAGGCACCCAGTAAAATGCAGTAGTGAGTATGCCGCTTAGCATTAATGATGCAATAAATAGGTTTCGTTTACCCATAATTTCGGCCAGTTTACCTGTGGCAAGTGCGCCAAATATAGATACAACCAACAAAGCGATAAAGTATTGCCCAGCCATGAGTTCATTGGCTACGTGATACTTAAAGTAGTACGCAATTACACCGTATTTTATGCCATTAAACATCATGGTTAAAAAACCAATGCCGAGTAACACCAACCAAGGTTTGTTGGTCAGAAGATCAACCATGTCGCGCTGTGATCCCGTTAAGCTTTGCTTATCTTTACTGAGCAATTTTTTAATAACGAATGTCATTGCAGCCATAACAAGGGCAAAAAATACGCCGCTGTATAAATCGCGGTAATAAAAAAACAGGGTGGTAGCAAGCAAAGGTAGGATTATAAATGGCAGGCTTTTGGTTAAATCAAATAACTCTGATTTTAAATTCCCTTCATTTGAGGCATGCGGTGTTACACGCTCTTTGGTGGTCGCAAACGTTATAATCATTAAAATAATAAGTAAGCTGGCAAATAAGTACATAGTAAGCTGATAGCCTTTGGTGTTGTCGCCGCCACCAAAAAATGCCACTAGCTCAGGTAAAAAACCCATAACCAATAAGCCACCAGTAAACGCACCTGCAAACCTAAAACCAGAGAGCTTTGTGCGCTCTGTATCGTCTGGTGTCATTACGCCCATAAGTGCCGAGTAGGGCACATTACTTACGGTGTAAGCAAGCGTTAAACCTATATAAGTTACGTAGGCATAAATAAGTTTATTGGTGGTGCTAAAGTCGGGTGTAGTAAAACACAACACCATAAACAAGCCCAAAAATGGTGCCGAGTAGAGTATCCATGGGCGAAATTTACCAAAGCGCGACTGCGTTCTGTCGGCAATCATACCCATAATAATATCGGTTACGCCATCAGACAGCCTTACCACCAAAAACAACATGGCAGCGGCGGCTGCCGATATGCCAAATGTATCGGTGTAAAACACCGCTAAATAAGCAAGCGCGCCGCGCCATACTAAGTTAGCACCGGCATCGCCCATGGCGTAACCGACTTTTTCGTATAAAGGGAGTTTGTTCACTGTGTGTGTTCTTATTGTTATAAGCCGATAAATTATCGGCTAGTTATTAGGTTACTGTACGCTTTACCGCTAGCTTTAACAGTTCGTTTTTGTGTGTTGTAGTCTACGTGTACTATTCCAAAACGTTTTAAATATCCTTCAGCCCATTCAAAGTTATCCATTAGGCTCCACGCAAAGTAACCATCTACTTTTACGCCTTGCTCGGTTGCGTTATGTAGGGCATTTAAATGCTCGTGGTAATATTCAATACGGTCGTTATCTTTTACTTCACCGTCTTTAAATTCGTCAGCCATGGCTGCACCGTTTTCGGTAATATAAATAGGTGGTAGGGTGTATTTTTCGTTTAACGATACAAGTAATTCTGTAAGTGCTTTAGGGTAAATTTCCCAGCCAATATCGGTCATTGGCGCTTTATGTGGCAGCTCATGGTAAAAGTCGGAATCGCTTTCTTGATAATGCATGCGGGTATAAAAGTTAACCCCTAGGTAATCTAGCGGTTGAGCAATTATTTCCATATCGCCATCTAAAATATCAGGGTGGTGGGCTTTAGGTAATTGCTTAATAATATCAGGGTATTTACCTTGCATTACAGGCTGCATGTACCATTGGTTTATATAGTCATCAGCAAATGCAGTGGCTTTTAAATCGTCTTCACTTTGGGTAACTGAGTAACAAGGCGTAAAGTTAAGTACAATACCGTTTAGCGTATTTGGGCTATTTTTAGCAAGTACTTGCATAGCTAAACCGTGACCCAGTAATAAGTGGTGCGCGGCTTTACGACCAAATTCGCGACCTACTATGCCAGGCGCATGTACGCCTATTTCGTAACCTAAGTAAGAGCTGCAAAAAGGCTCGTTTAAGGTGGCGTAAGAGTGCACACGCTCCCCAAATGCTTTGGTAATTAAATCTGTGTAATGTGCAAATTCGTAAGCGGTGTTACGGTTTAGCCAACCGCCTTCATCTTCAATATGTTGTGGTAAATCCCAGTGGTACAGCGTTACAAAAGCTTTAATGTTACGACGTTTTAATTCATCTAAAATGTCGGTATAAAACTTAACGCCTGTCGGGTTTAAGTGACCGCTTTTAGTCATTACGCGCGGCCACGAAATCGAAAGTCTATAAGCGTCCACACCTAATGATTCAATTAAGTTTATATCTTCTTTCCAGCGAGTGTAGTGCTCGCAGGCTACATCGCCATTTGAATTATCGACTATTTTGCCTTCTTTACTGCAAAAGGTATCCCAAATACATGGCAAGCGATCAGCTGCGCCGCCTTCAATTTGAAATGAGGCCGTAGCTACACCATAAGTAAAATTTTTGGCTAAAAGTGGTGAGCCACTAGGTAAAGATAATTGTTTCATTAAGAGAAAACCTCTGCTTCTTTTTTGGTAAAGTTTGCTTTGTATAGAGCGTATATTAAATTCATTATTGGAAGCGCTTCCATATTTAATTTGATTAATCACTAAGTATGGTATTTAATAACTTTAAGGAAGCGCTTCCATATTTAGGTTAGTGGCTATTGTTAAACAGGTCAATAGTTAAATTTAAATAACAAATGGGCGCTCACAAAATCACACTGACACAACACAGGGCTATAAAAATGAAAAAAAGCTTAAACACTAACAGGTTACACATGCTTCCTATTTTAATAGGAGGATTGTGCGTTTTAAGTGGGTGTAATAAACAAGAGATTAACGCAAATAATAGCCAAGGCGCCGTAGCCAAAAAGGCTGAACATGAGCAAGGTAATTTATCACTTTGGCCAACCCTTAAAAGTAAGGTAGTTAAAACGCCCGAAATTGAAAATACAATTGCACAGTATTTAAAAACAATGACGCTTGAGCAAAAAGTAGCGCAAATGATCCAACCTGAAATTCGCGATATTAGTGTTGAAGATATGCGCAAATACGGTTTTGGTTCGTATTTAAATGGCGGTGGCTCGTTCCCGAATGCTAATAAGCATGCAACGCCTGCAGATTGGATAACACTTGCTGAGAGCATGTATCAGGCATCAGTTGATGACTCAATTGATGGCAGTAAAATTCCAACCATGTGGGGCACTGATGCAGTACATGGCCATAATAATGTGATTGGGGCGACGTTATTTCCGCACAATATTGGTTTAGGTGCCGCTAATAACCCCGCATTAATTGAGCGCATTGCAGCAGCTACTGCAATAGAAGTAATGGCAACAGGGATAGATTGGGTATTTGCACCGACTGTTGCGGTTGTGCGCGATGACCGATGGGGCAGAACGTACGAAGGCTACTCAGAAGACCCTGCAATTGTACGTGAGTATTCAGCCGCAATTGTAAACGGATTGCAAGGCAGAGCCGATGAAGACTTTTTAAGTGACAAACGCGTAATTAGTACCGTTAAGCACTTTTTAGGCGATGGCGGCACAGTAGATGGTGACGATCAAGGCGATAACATTGATAGCGAAGAGGTGTTATATAATATTCATGCGCAAGGTTATATAGGTGGCTTAACCGCAGGTAGTCAGTCGGTTATGGCATCGTTTAATAGCTGGAATGGTAAAAAAAATCACGGCAATAAATACTTACTTACCGATATATTAAAAACAAAAATGGGTTTTGATGGCTTTGTTGTAGGCGATTGGAACGGGCACGGACAAGTTGCAGGCTGTACAAATGAAAGTTGCCCACAGGCTATTAATGCGGGGCTTGATATTTTTATGGTGCCAACGGGTGCTTGGAAACCACTTTATGAAAATACAATTAAACAAGTAAAAGCGGGCACAATAACAATGGCGCGAATAGATGACGCCGTAGAACGTATTTTACGCGTTAAATTACGCGCGGGTTTATTTGATAAACCAAGCCCCGCAAATCGAAAATATTCAGGTAAATTAGAGCTAATAGGTGCGCCAGCACATCGCGATATTGCCCGCCAAGCGGTACAAGAGTCGTTAGTACTGCTTAAAAATAACAATCATTTATTACCGCTTAACCCATCAAGCAACATACTTATAGCGGGCGATGCGGCCGATAACATAGGCAAGCAATCGGGTGGTTGGAGTATTACGTGGCAGGGAACTAATAATCAAAATGCAGATTTCCCTGGGGCAACGTCTATTTATGCGGGGTTAAAAGCGCAAATAGAGGCTGCTGGCGGTAACGCTATTTTAAGCCCAACGGGTAAATTTAATACCAAACCCGATGTAGCCATTGTTGTATTTGGTGAAGAACCATACGCAGAAGGGCATGGTGATAAAGACAACCTTGAGTTTGAACGTAACAATAAACGCTCTCTTAAAATATTAAAAACATTAAAGAAGCAAAACATACCAGTTGTTTCTGTGTTTATATCGGGCAGACCAATGTGGGTTAACAGCGAGCTAAACGCGTCAGATGCATTTGTAGCAGCATGGCTTCCTGGCACTGAAGGGCAGGGTATTGCTGATGTTTTACTAGCGGATGCAAGTGGGAAGGTACAGTATGACTTTAAAGGTAAATTGTCGTTCTCGTGGCCTAAATCGCCACTACAAACTGCAGTAAATAAGGGCGATGCTGATTACTCGCCATTATTACCCTATGGCTTTGGCTTAACGTATAAAGATGAAAGTACGCTTGCCAATAATCTAAGTGAAGACTCAGGTGTTGATATTAGTAACCTTGCGCCGTTATCTATATTTAATGGCAGCTTTAAAACACCGTGGCGTTTGTTTTTAAATTCAAACAGCGAGCAGCACCAAGTAGCAAGTAATAGTGTAAAGCTTGGCGGTATTACTTATCGCACTGAAGACAAAGCGATTCAAGAAGATGCGATGCAATTTAATTTTGATGGCACTGCAGCCAGCTATATCGAAATTAATAGTAACTTTACCGAAGACGAAGTCGCCTACATTGAAGCAAATTCAGCCCTTAGCTTTAGCTATAAAGTAAACCAAATACCTAGCTCACAAACATACCTTGCAATGAAGTGCGAACAAGGCTGTGGCGGCGAGCTTGATATTACCCGTGATCTTGAAAGTGCTCATTTAAATACATGGCAAACCATGAGCATAGATTTAACGTGTTTTGCTAAAAAGGGCGTTGATTTTGCCAGAGTTACCAGCCCTTTTATTATTAAAACGGCAGGAGAGCTTAACGTTTCAGTTGCAGATATTAGCTTTAAACCACAAGGCGCTAAAAGCGCCGTGGTTAAGTGTGAATAATAAAACGTAAAAGTTGTTGTGTGTACCCAAAGCCTGAGGGCGTGTTGATCTTTGTGGATTGAAATTTGTTCAATCTAGGGGCAATTTAATCGCGGCGAGAGGTTTGTAACCTAGTGGGCTAAGTAAAAACCGATCAACAAAGAGTAAATTGCCCCTAGGCAGAACCCTATGGGCAGCGCATGTTTGGCATTTATGCTACGTTATCGCCTATTTATGGGGAATAACCACACTACATAGGCTCTGCCTTGCCTAAAAACCAAACATACTGCTGTAAATTCAACCACCAAAGAACAACACGCCCTAATAAGGGTTTTTTATGCTGGGCAATACTGCTTTAAAAACTCATGATGAGATGGTAATTGGCTTACGCGTTGCTCTATTTGTTGCTTAATACCGTGTAAAAAACGGGTGAGTTCTTCATCACTCATCATGCTGGCTATTAAGTGATGTTGATTAGGCTCAATACCTTGGCCAAGCATAACTTGCACCCACGAGTCGACTCTAAAAATATCGCCATCGTCTAAAAATACCCGGCCGGTTTGTTTAAACAAATCAATTTTATGTTGAAGTGTTTTTGGCACCTCCATCGCACTACAGTGTTGCCAAAACTCACTGTCATCGCGATTAGTTACTTTGTAGTGCAGCACAATAAAGTCGCGAATATTTTCAATTTCGCTTTTAAGCTGTTTGTTGTATTCGTCAATGGCGTGATTGGTAATGCCATTAAACGGAAATAAACGCATAAAGCGAATAATACCCGACATAATTAAGTGAATGCTGGTGGACTCAAGTGGTTCTACAAAACCGCTAGCAAGGCCAAGCGCTAAGCAGTTTTTGTTCCAGCCTTTTAAGCGACGCCCTGTTTTAAATTTAATAATACGTGGCTCTGTAAGCGGCTCACCTTCAATGTTATTTAATAGTAAGGCTTTGGCTTGTTCGTCATCCATATATTGGCTGCAATAAACTAATCCGTTGCCGACACGGTTTTGCAGTGGTATACGCCATTGCCAACCGCTTTTATGGGCAATAGAGCGGGTAAGTGGCAATACGGTCTCGCTGGTTGATTTTGTTTGTACGGCAATGGCGCTGTTACACGGTAGTAAATGCGACCAGTCTTCGTAGCCAGTATGCAATGCTTGCTCTATTAATAAACCTCTAAAGCCGGTGCAATCAATAAAAAAGTCGCCGTTAATATGCTCGCCATTATTTAAAGTAAGTGATTCTATATGGCCCGTTTTAGTGTTTTTTACTACTTTTTGTATTTTACCTTCAATGCGTTTTACACCCAGTGGCTCTGAAAATTCACGTAAAAACTGCGCGTAACGCGTGGCATCCATATGGTATGCATAGTTAATGGGGTTTTGCTGATTAAACGCAAATTTACCGGCTTTAGCCGCTTGCAGCTCGTAGCAGTAATCGCCAAATGGGTTGTTTATTCCAAGTGCTTTACCTTGCAGCCAAAAGTGATGAAATTCACCCGCCCAACATTCTTTGCCCGTTGCGCCAAATGAGTGAATATAATGCGTGTTTTCATCGCCCCAGTTTTCAAAGCTAATACCTAATTTAAAGCTTGCTTGAGTGGCTTTCATAAATGCTTGCTCGTTTATACCCAGCAATTTATGAAATGTACGAATAGGCGGAATTGTTGCTTCGCCAACACCTACAGTGCCAATATCGTCAGATTCAACAAGGGTTATGTTTATATTGTTACCAACTAGTTTAGCAAGTGCCGCTGCGGCCATCCAACCTGCAGTGCCGCCTCCAGCAATTACTACGTTTTTAACAGCATTTGTTTTAGTCATTATGTGGCTGCCCATTATTTGATAAAAGGTGATTTAAAAGCGCGCGATTACTTGGCAGTCCATTTAAGCACTGCGCTATTTTTTCGCGATTTTGCTGATAATAGTAATCCCCAGCGCGTGGGTCGTTAAATGTATTTTGTGCAGGTACTGTTTGTGTATTAAAACCCATGCCATATAAAACGTATTGGTAACTGCTTGATGAAAACACTTCTTCGTTTTCAATAAAATCAAAGCGGCTAGGGGGCTGAAATTGCCAAAGTTTAAGTAAGTTTTGCAGGCGCTCGGGTGCGGTATTTAAATTACTAATATCTTGCCAATAGGGAGTGTCGTCGCGCTCGCTTAGCACATAATGAAGTTTTAAAAATTCAATAACGCGTTGCCAACGAGTGCTAAAACGCTCATTAAAACGCGTTTCAAGCTGGCTCATGTGGGTGCGGTTTTGCGGTAGCTGCTCGCTTATCATGCTAATTGAAAGCTCAACCATAGCAAGAGCTGACGCTTCAAGTGGTTCTAAAAATCCAGCTGACATACCCACGGCAACACAGTTTTTAATCCAAAATTGTTGCCTGTAACCAGGGCTGAATTTTAATACACGGTAGGTAAGTTGCTCAGCTTGTTGCTCACTGGTGCTTTTGGCTATGTAGCTTTTTAGTGTATTTATTGCGCTTTCATCGCTTTGATATTTACTACTAAATACATAACCTGTACCACGGCGTGTTGGCAGGGCTATATCCCAAATCCAGCCGTTACTTTGCGCTGTAGATAGCGTAGCAGAGGCAATTGGCTGATCTGTGTGTGCATTAGGTATTTGCGCCGCAACAGCGCTGTTATTAAATAAAATATGATCTTGCGCTATAAACTCACTATTAAAATGCTCACCAATTAAACGAGCACGAGAGCCTGAGCAATCTATAAATAAATCACCTGTTATATCGCCATTATTATTTGTTTTTAATGAAGCAATATAGCCATGTTCGTCGTTAATAACCTCGGTTACATCGTCAATAATATGTGTAACGTTTAGATTTTTAACACAGTGATTTTTTAAAAACTCAGCAAATTTACCCGCATCTAAATGATAGCCATAGTTGGTGACCGCTGCATATTCGGGTGTTTGTAATTGCTTTGATGCAAGTGCTGCTTGGCATACAAAGCTTTGCATATTAACAACGTCGGCAAATTTTTGATCAGGTGCAATACGTTGCCAGCTGGCGTGTAAATTAGTGTGCTCGTAGCCGTGTGGATTCATAAAAGGGTGGTAGTAGTTTTCTCCCTCGCTGAGGTTGCGCCAATTTATAAATTTAGAACCTTGTTTAAATGACGCGTCGCACTGGGTTATAAAATTAATTTCTTTAATGCCAATGCGTTGTAAGGTGTTACGCATTGACGGCCATGTGCCTTCGCCCACACCCAATATAGGCACGTTTGCCGACTCCACTAACGTTACATTAAGGTGCGGGTGTTCGGCGGCTAATAAGCCTGCGCTTAGCCAGCCGGCAGTGCCACCACCTAAAACGACTATTTTTGTTATTGGTTTGGTCATGAGTTAACACCCTAAAGTTGATAACAATTAAACTAGCATTAATACTGTTTTAAATACAAAAAAGCCGCTAGTAAAAACTAACGGCTTTACTTTGTATTACCTTTAGAAGTTGTAACGCATACCAATATTGTAACGTGCACCTAGCTGTTGTAGGTTCCATAATTGTGCTGACGTGCGGCCATGTTCGCGGCTGTTTTGTTCAGTAATGTTAAGGCCTTCAACAAAAAACGATAGTTGTTCGCTGTAGTTGTACGCAACATTAAAGTCGATTTGATAATATTCTTCAGTAAAGCCTGGCTCATTTACGTATCGAGCTGCGCTATTTAAAAACTTATCACGCCAGTTGTAAGCAATACGTGCTTGAAAATCATCGTTTTCGTACATTGCTATAAAGTTAGCTGTATCGCTTAAACCCACTAATGCAAATTGTGTAGTAGTAGGGTCAGCGTTTACATCAAAGTCTATGTCGCCATTAACAGTGGTGTAGTTTGCTTGCACACCAAAGCCGCTTTCACCAAAAAAGTGCTGAAAGGCAATTTCAAAACCATCAATAGTGGCATTTTTATTGTTGGTAGGTACTTGCGCTGTAAATTCTAGTAATGGGTCATCGCTGTTAGCAATTACATCGTAAGCGGCTTCAAACTCTTCGTAGGTCATAGAGTCAAAGTCAACGCCATTTTCTGTTGCGGCAACCATTTGAAATAAGTTTGAATCGGTTAGAGCAAGTCCGCGAGATTCTAGCTCAGCAATGGCAGCTTGAGCGCGAGGGCCCGCTGTTGCATCACGTAACCCGTAGTAGTTTTGCGTCATGGGAGTTAAACCAATAAAGTTTTCGATGTCTTTAGTGTAATAACCTACCGACACATAACTTGTTTCTGCAAAGTACCACTCAGCCGATACATCAATATTATCTGATTCAAGCGGCACTAAACCAGGATTACCCGTTGACGCTGTAGCCGGTGAAGAACCCGCTAAAAGAGTAGGGGCACCTGGTACACCAACAGTCGCTGCTGAACTTAAGTTATCGTAAGTTGGGCGAGCAATTGTTGTGCTATAAGAAAAACGCGCTTTTACGTTTTCAATTACTTCTATGTCAAAGTCAAAGCTGGGTAAAAAGTGATCGTAGCTAGATTTAAGCGTGAAATCTTCTTTAGCTGAGCCAAAACGAACGTTAAAGTCGTTATTACCTTCCCACGCTACTGCGTTAGGTAAATCGATATTAGCCGTTGAGGTAATGTCGGTAGACTCTTGGCGCGCGCCAATTACAATGTTGTATGGCATATCGCCAATGTAGCCGTTGTAAGTAAATTGCACAAACGCTGCGGTTATATCTTCTTCAATGGTGCGGTTAGTTGCAAATGCGCCATCTGCTGCAAAGTTAAAGCCGTATTCTTCACCTGCCCAGTAACCAATTTGCGATGCGCTGCCGGTATAACCTTGATTGTACGAGCCCGATGTATCGTAGTCGTCAAACTCAGCTAAAAAGTTTGTTGGGTTTAGGTAGCCATCAGGTAGTTCGCCGGGGTTTTCGATACCCCAGTTACCCATTGTATTACGTGTAAGTGATTGCAGTGAATGGCTTTCCATAGAGCGAGACTCTATACCAAAGTCAATTGCACCGTTTTCAATTTCGTATTTACCATGGATTCTAAATTCAGTGATTTCAGACTCTTGGCGAGCAAAGTTAGAATCTAAAATAGACGTACCCACATCAGAGGCATCTAATGTGTTATTACAATTTAGGTTGTCTCGGCGGCAATCATCAAAATCGATACTCATTGATGGAAGCTCACGGCTAAAATCAACTTCTTGTGCGTTAACTACGTTTGCGCCCAAGCCTGCGTTTACCCAGCTGCCGTAAGGTGCATCTGGTTTGCTAGTGGCTTTTGAATTGTGCGCATCAAACATAAAGCTTAATTCTGAGTTGAAATAGTACTCAACGTTTAAACCAATAGAGTCGTTTTGGTTAACTTGGTTTAACTCTTGAAACGCTAAACCTAAATCGCGTGTTTGCTGATCGCGACGTTCTTCTCGGTAATAAATAGGAGTTTTTACTGTGTTGTCGTCAAATGTTAGCGCGCTTTTGTAGTTATCCATCCAAATTGATTGCTCGGCACGGGCTTCGAATAAATCTTGCTTAGAATATGTGTAATCAAGCGTGGCTGTTAAATCATCAATTGGGCTGTATTGCAGCGTTAATTGCGCGTTTGTACGAGTACGTTCTCTGTCGGCAATGGTGTAGCGCAAATCTGATGGCATTGAATAAAGCTGACCAACAGCGGGTGCATTAGTTAAAACAATATCGTCTGCAGCTTGTGGGATTGTGCCGTCAAAAGCTGATGTATTCCATTGATTTACAAACGCACCTGTTGATGAGCTATCGCGCTGTTGCATGCTTGCAGTTAACGAGGCACCAAATTTAGCTTCACTGTCGGTCCAGCTAATTAAGCCCGAAAGCTCAGGTGTTATGTCATCACCAACGCGGTTTGTTGAGTCGTGTAATGCTTTTACGCCAATGCTTGAAACAAAGCCTGGATTGTCGAGCGGGCGAGCCGTATTAATATTAATTGTTGCGCCAATACCACCTGATGCAATGCTAGCTTTACCCGTTTTATATACTTCAACCGATTTAACGCTATCAGACGCTAAGTTTGCAAAATCAAATGCACGAGAGCTGGGTGTACCACCGCCTGCAGGCAAAGATGCCGCCGGCATTGTACGCCCGTTTAGGGTTACCATATTGTAGTCGGGGCCAAAACCACGAACCGTTACTTTAGAGCCTTCACCATTTGAGCGATCAATCGACACACCCGTAATACGCTGTAGCGACTCGGCTAAGTTGGTATCTGGGAATTTACCAATATCTTCAGCTGATATTGCATCTACAACACCGGCGGCGTCGCGTTTTAAACGAGTCGACTCTTTAATACTGCTTTTAAAACCAGTAACTTGGATTACTTCAACATCTGTATTTGCTTCTTGTGCATATACAGGCAAAGAGATTGATGCACCTAAAATCAGAGATAGGCTCGTCGCTATCTTTGTTTTTCTTACAATATGGTTGGACATTCGGTTTCCCTCGCGCTTTTATCATTATTATTAACAGCTTGTATGGGGCTGTTATTGTGTAGTTATAAACATTGTCAAATGTGTGGAAGCGCTTCCAGAAAGGTCTATTTAACTAGATTTTGTGGAAGCGCTTCCAGAAATGCTAGTTTATATTTTGAATAGGGTCAACTGTTGTTTTAATAAAATGAGACTAAATTGTTTTTAAAATGTATGTTTTTTGGATTTAATTTTATTTAAATCATAAATTACAATTGGTTATAAAAATCCGTTTGCAATAGTGCTGTAACAACATTTTATTATAAGAAAACCAATTATTGATTAATTTAGTTATTTACACATTTTTATAAGGTGTTTAAATCAGCTTTTAATACTAGCTAAAATTAATAAATCGGCCGTTGGTCACTCAACAAAAAAATAGGTACATTTGCTAACTTAGCGAAAATGCCGATGTAGTGATTATGTACAACGCAATTGATGAAAACGCATCAAGCGGCGGTTCTATCTCAGTTTATGAATCGGTCATTAAAAACCAGTGGTTGTTTAAAAAATCGTTAATTAAATCACTAAAAAGTAACGTAGTTTTTGCAGAAGATGGTTTAAAAATAAACTTATAAAGTATTGCGCATAAGGTGTTGCGAGTCGCTAGTTTTATCGCTATTTTAAAGGCTCTCTCATAGATGGATTTTATTATGCGCATTAAATTTTTAGCGAGCTTTTATTCTTTCTTCTTGTTTGCTCTGTTTGGTTGTGAAGATCAAAGTATGGCAATTCAAGGTAGTCCTCAGCTAAATAATAATGTAAGTAACTTACCCTCTGATCTCAAAGTAAACACACCTCCAGCAGCTCAAACAAACGAACCCGCTTTAGTGGTCGGTATGCTAGCAACACATTGTAAAAGTAATGAAGCAGCCTACATTAACGCAAAAATGCATAAAGTTGTGCGTAACCCAGATGAAAGTACAGCCTACAAGTTAGAACCTACCGATAAAGTGCTTTCTATTTGTGTTGCAAAAGATGACTCATCGCTTAGTTATCGATTTGGTAGAGTTAATGACATAGGGCTTGAAAAAGAAGCAACACCAGATGCACCATTTGGTAGTTACTACAGGCAAGTAGGGCGTATTGGCGAGAGTATTTTATTTTTTAGTAACGGCGAATATCACTACTATATTATTAACTCAGGCGGTATGGGCAGCGGTGTAACCGTTAATGTTTATAAAAACGATACATTAATAACTGAGCTGTTTTCGGGTAATGATCCTTACGATGATTTTGTTATAGCAACCGATTTAAATTTCCCTAAAAAATTGGTTATCGAAAAACAGCCATTTAATAAGCAAATGCAGTAAATAATGACTCCACAGCAGCAAAACGTTATAGAGCAAGGGCATTGGTTTAAAAACCGTAGCGCTTATTTAAAAAGCTTTTTATTAACGCAGGGCAAAACGCTCTCGCTAAAAGCTCAGCAATCATTATTTTTGCGAGGTGATAAGCACGATGGAATTTATGCCGTACTTAGCGGCGTGGTGCGTATTAGTGGCGTAAGTAACGAAGGCAAAGAAGCTGTATTGAGCTTTATTGATTCATCACTGTGGTTTGGCGAAGTTACCTTATTTGATGGAGGCCTGCGCACTCATGATGTATACGCACAAACTGATGTTGTGCTTTTTTACGTGCCCCAACGCGAGCTTGAACAGCTATTAAACGAAAAGCCACAATATTGGCAAGAGTTTGGTTTATTGCTGGCACAAAAGTTACGCCTAATGTTTACCTCAATGGAAGATCACGCATTACTAAGCGCTGAGCAAAAAGTATGCAATCGACTTTTAATGCTCAGCGAGCATACAGAGCACTTAACACCGCTTGTTTTATCTCAGCAGCAACTTGCTGATATGACCTACCTAACGCGCCAAACTATTAATCAAATACTGCAACAGCTTGTTAGCTTACAAGCTATTAGTTTGGGGTATCAACGCATAACAGTTTTAGATAAACAAAAGCTACAAGCTCGTGCTACACAAGCTTAAATAGAGACTTTTTTATTTAGTTGGAACCAAAATTGCTATAGATAATGTAACGCAACAATGGATTTGAGCTAATGACTACAATAACCTTTAAAAATCAATATAGTAACTATAACTCTCCTGTGGTAAATAAAGCGGCAGGACTAAGCGAAGTTGCGGCAATTAATACCCTCCCTAACGAAAAAACAAATGATGTTAAAGGCATTACCTCAGCTCCTAAAGAACCAACGTTTTTAGAAAGTGCTCAAGAAGCGCTGGTTTATCAGCGCTTAGGTGTAAACAAAAACAAAATAGACGAGCTAAAAGCGACAATAGAAGAGCTCACTAAAGAGCTACAAGGAGAGGGCGCAGACCCTGACGCAATTGCTGATAAAATTGATGAGCTTCAAAAAATGCTCGAGCAAGAGTATCAAAAAGGGCGCGAGCGAACGGATATGCAAGGTGAGCATGAGCCGGGTAAAATAATTTCTGCATTTGTTTAATTTACAAAATGTCGGATACTTGACATTGTTGCTGTACTTACTTTTGCTAAAGTAAGTTTTATATATAAAAATAAAGGCAAAACAATGAAAACACTTCAACAGCAACTTGGTAAATATGGTTTATATCATCGTTCTAAGCGCAATGTACTAACGCACTTTATTGGTATTCCGCTCATTGTATTTGCAGCGTTATGTTTACTAGCGCGCATTCAAATACCCCTTGGTAGTGTAGTAATTGATGGTGCACAACTTTTTGTATTAGCGTCGGTTGTTTATTATTTTATGCTGAGCTTTTCGCTTGGCTTTATTATGGCCGTGATATTCACTTTACTCCTTGTTGGTGCTCAGCCTATTGCGGCAATGTCGTTTTGGCCTTGGTTGAGTATTGGCGTAGGTGTGTTTGTATTTGGCTGGGTACTGCAGTTTATTGGGCACTATTACGAAGGTAAAAAACCGGCGTTTGTAGATGACCTAATTGGCTTAATTATTGGCCCTTTGTACGTAACCGTTGAGCTACTATTTTTAATGGGCTTTTACAAAACATTAGAAGATGAAGTAAACGCAATCGCAGGTCCTACAAAGGCGTAAAATACTTTACTAAGTACCTTTATAAAACCTAATAAATAACAATAAAAGGGCAGATAACGTATGCAATATAATAATAAAACCGTGTGGATCACTGGCGCATCATCAGGTATTGGTAAAGAGCTTGCTATACAATTTGCCGAGCTTGGAGCGCGCGTTATTTTATCGGCGCGCAATGTAGATAAACTAAATGATTTAAAAGCAACGATTAAAGGTGAAGGGCACTTAGTTGTGCCGCTGGACTTAGCACAGCCAGAGCAGGTACTAAGTACAGTAACAGCAAAAATGAGTGAGCTTCCTGCAATAGATATTTTGATTAATAACGGCGGCGTATCGCAGCGTAGCTTATTTTTAGAAAACGACTTTAATGTGTATCGCCAATTAATGGAGGTTAATTACTTTGGCTTAATTGCACTTACTAAAGCTGTATTGCCTACTATGGTGGCAAGGCGCAGTGGCTCAATTGTGTCTATTAGTAGTGTGGCGGGTAAAGTAGGTTCAAAATTTAGAACAGGTTATTCGGGTTCTAAATATGCGGTTGTTGGTTTTATGGATTGCCTACGTGCAGAAGTAGCACAACATAATATTCATTGTTTAACAATTTGCCCTGGCTCTATTAAAACAGCAATTGCGCATAACTCACTAAACGAGCAAGGCATAGCGCAAAATAAACCAGAAGAGTCGATAGAAAATGGCATGGATGTAAGCGTAGCGGCTACAAAAATGATTCGTGCCATTAGCAATAAAAAAGACGAAGTGATTATTGGCAAAGGTTTAAGTGGTTGGGCGCCTACAATTAAGCGCTTTTTTCCTACTTTGTTTAATAGGCTAAGCGCAAAAACAAACTATAGGTAGCGTCGTTTATTTCAAAGGCGTAAAATGCCGTAAATTTGATCAATTTAGAAAAGGATTCTAAATGAAGTATTTATGGCTGAGCCTGTTTTTTATTGTATTAATTTGGTCTGGTATTAACCCAAAAGATCAATTTACATGGCTGCTTGAAGTTATCCCCGCAATTATTGGTTTAGTGCTGCTAGCAAGTACCTATAGTCACTTTAAACTTACTCCTATTTTATATACATTTATTTTAGCGCATTGCATTGTGTTGATGATTGGCGGGCATTACACCTACGCCGAAGTCCCTTTTTTCGATAATCTATTTGGTAGCGAGCGTAATAACTACGACAAAGTAGGGCACTTTTTTCAAGGGTTTGTACCTGCACTACTAGCACGCGAAATTTTACTGCGCAAAAAAGTAGTAAATGGTCGAGGCTGGCTAATCACCTTTGTTATTTCGGTATGTTTAGCATTTAGCGCCTTTTACGAATTAATAGAGTGGTGGGTTGCAGTGTTAAGCGGCGAAAACGCAGAAGCATTTTTAGGCACGCAAGGTTACGTGTGGGATACCCAATCAGATATGGGACTGGCGTTATTTGGGGCTATTTGCTCGCTATTAGTACTTTCAAAAGTACACGACAAACAGCTAAAAAACGTTAAAGATTATTTATAGGCTATAGGAACGTTCTATAGAAATGTTTATAAAAACGTTGGTAAAAAAGACTATTAACTTATGAGCGCAAACATTAGTAACTACTCAATTAGCACAGACAAAAGCAAACTTAACTTTAACGTTATTTATAACTTTATTGCTAATAGCTATTGGGCCAAAGGCATTCCTAAAAGTGTGATGCAATCAGCTATTGATAACTCAATGTGCTTTGGTGTTTACAGCGCTCATAACGAGCAAGTTGGCTTTGCCAGGGTAGTGACCGATAAAGCAACCTTTGCCTATTTAGCCGATGTATTTATTGCCCCGCACTTGCAAGGAAATGGACTGAGTAAGTTACTTATTAAAACGATAGTAGAGCACCCTGAGCTGCAAGGGCTCAGGCGCTTTTTATTAGCGACTTCTGATGCGCATGGTCTTTATGCGCAATACGGATTTAAACCGATAGACAACCCCGCACTGCTAATGCAAATAAATCCTGAGAATGTGTATGATGAAAATAATAGTGAGGTCTATTAAGCGGCGGGAAGACCATTATCCTGCTGAAATGACTTGTTAGCTGCCTTTTAATTTATTATTTCGACGTGACTCTATAGCTTCAAAAAAAGATTTTCTATCTTTAAATAAATTAAATACAGTCCAAAAATTCAAGCCTACAACTGAGGACATTAAATTCCCCCTAACACTTCCAGCAGAGAAGTTAAGCTCAGGGTGGTTCAAAGTTACAGAATGTTTTAATGCTATACAATCAGGTACGTTCACTTGATTAATAAAAGTCTGAATAGGGTTTTGATCGTCTTTTAAATAAAATGGGACATTTATCCATAACTTATCATTAATATTTTCTAAGGCTTTTATTGCATTATTTAAACTGTGCTTTAGGTTAGGGGCGGACAATAATAGAATTCCATATTTTCCAGATAAACTATGCACATCGATGCCTAAAGCAATAAGCCTTTGTCTATTACTTATAAATTTTTGTCCTTGTTCTCTATTGTAATTAGCCAGAAAAATAGCATCATCAACAGAACAGTTTTTTTGTATTTTATTTACCGCCTCAACTAGAGCGCTAGCATATATTTCACAGTCGACTGATAGTTTTGAGCACTCTGTAAAGAAAGACTCGATTTCTCCAGACGCTTGAAGCTTTATATTGGCAAGCATTTGAGACTTCCAGTTTGCTGTTGCTGATGCATAAGCAAGTAAAAATCCGATAATGGTTATTAGAGAACCAAGAATGGTGTTTTTTGTAGATTCACTTTGTGAGACTAACCAAGACATTAGCTCCTCAAAGTTATAAGGAGTAACATTTAGAAGTTCGAAACAATTATGATAAATAAAGACAGATAAAAGAAAAATACCAAAGAGATTTCCAAATAAAAACTTATAGATTGTTATCAATGTTATATAGCCATAAAACAGTGGAACAGATATTTTTGGAGATAGTGTGGAAAACATGCGAACCCTTGTAGGCAGTTAACGCCTCATTCAGAGGCAATAAAATAGCTGGTTAAAATTAGCGAGGCACGAGCAAAAACCAGCTGTTTTTTGTCCTGCTGAAATGACTTATAGTTATGTGTTTTTTCACACAAAAGACACTTTTTAGACGTCTATTTTTATTTCTTGATTTTCATTTATTCGAATACTATGAAGTTTAAGAACATCGACTGATGTTCTATTACCTGATGTAATTAATAATTCACATGTTATCGATATTTGTTTTTTCGCATGTTCAGCTTTTAATGTTTCATAAAGGCTAGAGTCTGTCTCTATAAAACATGTGTGATCTTTACCATCAATAACTAGCCGCAAATAAACTCTGCCTTTTTCATCTTCTATAGGCCAACTATATTTCTCTATATAAGCAGGTAAATCTACGTACTGTTTAGTGCTACTTTTACTAAGTAATTTTTTAAAGCGCTCAATTCTTTCTCTATCAGAGTAATTAAATATAACCATATTGGGAACGTTTTGAAAAAGTTCCTCTTTAAATGACCAATCGAAATTGAATTCTAGTTTATCTGAACTGCTTGAAAATAAATTGAGGAAATTATTACAAAATGTACTATCAATTCCGACACTAAGTAATTTTGCAGGAGACTCATAATCCTTAGACTTTATTTTTTCAGCAACTCTAGCTAAGGCGATAGCTAAATTAGCATTTACGTAGCGACCAAAAGAGGTTTCCTGCTCAAATGCTTTATTCTGACTGTCCACTTCTTCGAGATCTAATAATTGAAGCTCAACAGTGTATATAAATGAACCGGCTTTGGGTGCCAACATATTTACACCTGAAAGATATTGATTAATAGCTTTTCGTTTACCTTTCACTTTTATGTTATTACTTGCAGATGATTTTATAATCCCATACAAACCTGTCAAAGCATTCAGGCCTTCACTAAAATTTATTCGTCCATGATTTATCCGCTCTCCTGATGAACGTACTTGTAAAAAATCACTATCACCATTAAGAAGCTTTGTTCTGAAATTTTCAGGACAAAGCCCATATGCATTTGAAATTTTGATAATTGCTTCAGATAGTAAGGTATTTGACTGTTCGTGATTAGCTAATGCTTCAGCAGGCAGAACAATTTCAAGTTCATGAGCTTGATCATACCAAACACTAAACCGTTCTGGATTAGTTGCCTTTTCCTTCCCTCTATTGATACGAAGGTAATTTTTAAGTGCAGCAAGGAGAGTTTGATTATTACTCATACTTTAGTCTCCTTCAGGTTGTATATCATTTCAGCTTTACTCGCTAATTCCATCATGCTTATTAAAGCCTGACTATCAAACCTTTGTTGCAATGGTATCCTAACAACTCTAGAGTCTTTTTCAATAGGTTCATTTCCATATAAACTATACCAATATGATGCATATTTGATAGTAGTTCCTTCCGTGGTTTCTATTAACCATTCGTTAAAATTTTTCGGTGCGTAATGGACTACCAAGATAAGAGGGAGTGGAGATGGCCCTGTCAGATAATTATAATTTTTCTTTTCTAACTGGAATACAAGCTCATTATTTTTTAGATCGATACTACTAGATTTAGCTGTGCACTTTAGTTGAACTTCAATTTTAGGTTCTTGAAAAACCCCATCAAACCCTTTACCCCGAATTGTAATATCAATACCATCATTATCAATTTTAGGTTCATTGTGATTTAGGCCTGTGGCCGCTAATATAGCTTGAACATAAGCTAAACTCAGTGACTCTTTAGAATGCGAAAGAGTTGTACCACCGACTCCTTTCATTGACACTACATCCATATATAACCTTAAGTATTTAATTTTTATGAAGTTATCATTCGGATTTAAAGAAACCTACTCCGAATTACTACATTTTGTTATGCGCCTTACCCGTAAAGCACATAACTGTTTTATCAGAGGACACTTTCCTCTTTTTATGAGTAATGTATGTCCTCTTAATTATTTTTAATATTAATAACAAATCCTGTAACACATTGCGAGTATTAAACTTTAAGTCATTTAATATTCACTAAAAAACGCCAGCTATAACGTAAGTAACCGCTTTAAGTACACTTGTTTGTGTAAGCATATTAAAAAAGGTGGTTTAGGGATGGTGGAAGCTGTAAAGCGAGGTCATGAACTATTTACTAAACGCGTCTTCCTACTTTTAAAACAGGGCTGACACGTTTAAGTATACTTATACCAGTCGACTTAAATATTTAGTCTTTCTAGCGTGCTAAATAAAGCGTTAACGGCGTTATAAATTTCTCATGTAGAACAACTACATGTCGAAATTTATGCCTTGTTATCACTTTATTTATCCGTCGCTATAAATGTCTTATAACTTAACACGATTGGTATTATTTGGCTTTTTTAGCCTCTAGAGTTTCTATTTCACTCCAGATTTTTTCGGCTTCTGCGCTCAACATGGCAAAGCTTTTAATGTCGCCTTTTCTTTGTGCCTGCATGCCTTGCTCTAGTTTTACATCGTATTCTTTACGCAGTTTTTTTACGGGATCAGGCTTTAAAAATGAAAACATTAGTATTCTCTTAATTTATTAAATTATATGTAGTTAGTGTACGCATTAATGGGCTTAATAGTTCTTTGTTTGGTGAAAATGTTTACTTTGCGCTTTAAAAGCGCAAAGTAAACAGGGTGTAATTTTGCGTGCTAGTGCTAGTGTTTATTTTTCTGTTCTAGGCGTTTAATACCTTGGCCATCAATACCTAAATAAATAAAACCATCGCTGCCTTGGGCTAGGCTACGTACTCTGCCAATGCCGTCGAGTATTTTATATTGCTTAGCAACCTTACCTTTTGAGAGCTCTAGTGCGCTAATAAATGCAAATTTCATTGATGCTAGTAATAGCTTACCTTTAAGCTTTGGGTATTTATCACTCGTTACATACAACATATCGGAAGGGGCAATTGAAGGGGTCCAGTGTAATACAGGCGATTGCATGCCGTCTTTTTCTTTAAGGTCGGTAAACTTGGTACCGCTGTAGTTAACGCCATAACTTACTAAAGGCCATCCGTAGTTAGCGCCTTTTTTTATTATGTTAAGCTCATCACCGCCGCGTGGCCCGTGTTCGTGAGACCATAAAATATTATTTTGATTATCAAACCACATGCCTTGTGGGTTACGGTGCCCATAAGACCATACCGCATGTTTTGCATTTTTTTGTTTAACAAACGGATTGTCGCTTGGGATATTACCATTTTCGTATAAGCGATAAATTTTACCGCCGTCACGGGTGAGATCTTGCGGGTTTATGTCGCGCGAGCCGCGATCGCCAATTGAAAAATAAACATAACCTTTATCATCAAACACAATACGGCTGCCGTAGTGTTGGCCCTTGGTACTATTATGCTCGCCTTTGTATAGCAATTGCTGATCCGATAACTGCGTATGATCGCTACTTAGCTTGGCGCGCATTAGGGCGGTGTTACTGCCGCTTCCTTTGCCCTCACTATTTGAGTAACTAAAGTACAGCCATTGGTTTTGCTTACTATCGGTGTGTAGTGATAAATCAAGTAATCCACCTTGGCCATTAGCTTCAATGTTGGGCAGCCCAGAGACTTTAGTTAATTTAGTGGTATTTTTAGGTAATAAAAATAACGTTCCACTGCGCTCAGATATTAACAAGTCACCATTAGCTAGAGGCTCAATAGCCCAAGGTATAACCACACCTTCTGCCGCTGTTATTGCGTTAACGCTAAGCGCTAAAGTATCGAGCTGTTTATAGTTTTTTACGTAATCGCTTTTTGCATGCGCGGGTGCGTTAATAGCAAATATAGCAACGGCTAAGCCTGTACTTATTAGTTTAGGGAGTGTGTTTTGTGACATTAAATTTATCATTATGGCTTCCAAAATTAATCCAATCTTACATAACCTTAACATGGCATAAATAAATTTGTTAAGTGTTGCGTTGAATGAAAAATACACACTTATATATTTTAAAAATCACCACTTCAGAGGAAATTGTTTAAGCAAATTGCGCTAATAAAAATTGAATAATTACTCTATTGGGGTTGAAAACTTGAAATTTGAGCGTACACTTGTGCGCTGAAGTTTGGGCGTACACGTGTAAGTTCAAAGTAATTAAGATTTGATAGAGATTTAACCATGATGACTCAAGTATTAAACCAATTTTCAAAATGGTTTTTACACCATCAAAGTTTTGCAGGCTACATAGAGCCCGTAAAGCAGGTGTTTAAACCTGCGTGGCGTGCAGGGCAGTTTAGGGCGCAAGTAGTTAGTACCGCTGTGCTTGATGGCGGTTTTTTAAGTGTGCAACTTAAGCCAAGCAAAAAATGGCAGGCGCATACGTCAGGGCAGCATATAAGTTTAACGGTTGAAATTAATGGGCGATTACTAACACGCGTTTTTACCGTGGCCTCAAGCGCTCAGCAATTTAAAAATACTGGGTTAGTGCGTTTACTAATCAAAACAAATGCGCAAGGGCGCTTTACAGGCTTACTCAGCAGTGCATTAAAAGCGGGGTTGTGGTGCAATATTTCTGCGCCAAGCGGCGACTTTGTGTTTAAAAACACACACACGCCAGCCACTTTTATTGCAGGCGGCTCGGGTATAACACCTATGCTGGCTATGCTTGATGATTACTTAAGCCAAACTACGCAAAAAGTGTCGTTGGTGTATTACGCAAAAGCCACTGAGCATCAATGTGTTGATGAGCTAAGTGAGTTGGCGGCGCAGTTTGAGCATTTTTCGTTTTTATTATTAACGCGTGAGCTATCAAGCGATATAACCAGCAATATTAAGCCGTGGGAAAATCCAGACATTTACTGCTGTGGTCCTGCAGCATTTATGCAAACGGTGGGCGATTTTGCTAAAACGCATAAGCTAAATTACTACCAAGAGGCCTTTGGTTTGGCGCTGCCTAGCTTAAACGACGACAGCCAATTTAATGTAAAAATTAACGCCAGTGCCCATGTTGTGTCGGGCAACGATGTTTTACTACCTCAGTTTGAAGAAAAAAAGCTACCCGTTAAACGCGGTTGCGGTATTGGTATTTGCCATCAATGCCAATGTATTAAAAAGTCAGGTGTGATACGTAATTTAAAAACTGGTGAATTGAGTGACAACGGCGAGCAATTAATACAACTTTGCGTAAGCCAACCTGTTAGTGATTTGGAGTTACAATTATGAAAAACATTAACTACGACATGCTCGCAAGCGAGCTAGATGCCATTAAAATGGATACCCTTGGCAAAGTTGGCCAACAAGATGCTGACTATATTCGCTCTGTTGTGCGCAAACAGCGAGTGTGTGAATGGAGTGGGCGAATTTTGCTAATGCTTGGTTTTATTCAGCCATTATTGTGGGTTGCAGGTGTGTTGCTATTAGCGCTTGCTAAAATTTTAGACAATATGGAAATTGGCCACAATGTAATGCATGGTCAATACGATTGGATGAACGACAAGCAACTTAACTCACAACATTATGAGTGGGACATAGCGTGCGACGGGCAAAGTTGGCATCGCGTTCATAACTTTGAACACCATACGTATACTAATATTATTGGTAAAGACAGAGACTTTGGTTATGGCTTGTTGCGTTTAAGCGATGATTTTAAATGGCGTTTTAAAAATGTATGGCAGTTTTTTACGTATATTAATTTAAGTGTGTTATTTCAGTGGGGCGTGTCGTATCACGAGTTGGCTGCAGAGCGTGTTTTTATTGGTAAAAAGAAAGAAAACCGCGAAGGGCTTGTATCACACTCTACATTAAAGCAGCGCTTTTTTAGTAAAGGCGCTCGCCAGTTAATTAAAGATTATGCGATATTTCCGTTACTTGCAGGCCCATTATTTTTATGGGTATTAGCGGGTAATTTAGTGGCAAACTTAATCCGTAATTTATGGACGTCGACCATAATATTTTGTGGTCACTTTACTGAAGAAACGCAAACTTTTAAGCAAGAAGACTGCGTAAACGAAACGCAAGGGCAGTGGTATTATCGCCAAGTACTTGGCTCGTCTAATATTAAAGGGTCGCATTGGTTTCATGTTTTAACGGGGCATTTGAGCTGCCAAATAGAGCATCACTTATTTCCAGATATGCCGTCTTCGCGCTACCAAGAAGTTGCACCTCAAGTACAAGCCGTTTTGAAAAAACACGGTATTGATTACCATACAGGTAGCTTTTTTAAACAGTATAGCTCGGTGCTAAAACGTATTATTAGATATTCGTTCAAGTAAATTATTTACCTTTAAAAAATCGGCTAGTGCAACTGTATTAGCCGATTTTTTTGTTTATAGCACCCAATGCGGTTGATTAGTAAACAGCACTTGCAAAAATTTCTCATAGTTAATTAAAAAAGCCTTACTTTAGCTATGGTTAAATAGCGTGTGATTGTCATACAATGGAGGAAAATAGACCACACAAGAGAGATTAAAATGGCCGCATTTGGTACCGTGTTTATGCCGCAGATGATTCAAGCTCGTTTTTCTGATAATAAATGGAGCGAGAGCTCAATTGTCCCTTCCGATAAACTTGAACTTCATGCTGGTGCGCACGTTCTTCATTATTCAAGTACATGTTTTGAAGGCTTAAAAGCCTTTCGCCATGAAGATGGTTCTGTTTATCTTTTTAGAATGGATGCAAATATTGCACGCATGCAACAAAGCTCAGCGCTATTAAGCTTACCGAGTTTTGATGGCGATATGCTAAAAACGATGATTATCGATATTATGCGCGAATACGCAGATGAAACGCCATTACCACCGGGCTCTATGTATATTCGTCCAACGCACATTGGTACTGAGGCGGCAATTGGTAAAGCAGCAGCGCCATCAATGAGCTCGCTTTTATATACGTTACTATCGCCAGTAGGAGATTACTTTGCCGGTGGTGCAACTGCACTGCGCGTACTGCTTGAAGAAGATGGCATGCGCTGCGCTCCGCACATGGGTATGGTAAAAAGTGGTGGTAACTACGCCAGTGCACTAGCACCTATTAGTGCTGCACGAACTAAGTATCAAGCAGATCAAATTTTATTTTGCCCAGGTGGCGATGTACAAGAAACCGGTGCTGCTAACTTTATACTTATTGATGGCAACGAAATTATTACTAAAGCGCTTGATAGCACGTTTTTACATGGTGTAACGCGTAATAGTATTTTAACCATAGCTAAAGATTTAGGTATGACGGTAAGCGAGCGTAACTTTAGCGTTACTGAGCTATTAGAGCGTGCTGCTAAACCAGGTACTGAAGCGGCGCTTTCAGGCACTGCTGCTGTACTAACTGCTGTGGGTACGTTTATTCATAACGATAAAGAATACAAAGTAGGTACTGGCGAGCCAGGCCCAACTACTGCACGCCTTCGCCAAGCATTGAACGATATTCAATGGGGTAAAAGTGAAGATAAACACGGCTGGTTAACTAAAATTTAATGACTTAATAATCCGATATTAGTTTTCTAATATCGGATTTTTTTATGGCAGATTCGTGTATAGAGGCATTTTCACACATATAGTGTAGCCACTTAGTTTTAGTAGACACCTTGGTCTGTTTAAGCATTTCAAAATATATCTAAGTATTTGACTCATCAGTATTAAAATATTAATAAAGGGAATTAGTTTTGGATTCAATTAATTTTGATTGGTATGACTTTGCCGAAAAGTTGATAAATACTAAAGTAGAAGAAGGTTGTAAGCCTTTTTTGACAGCGCTTGAAAGTGTAAAACAAGGGGATGTAAGCGTTGCAGTAGCTGCTTTACAAGACCTTAATGAATTACAGTACCTACTTAGTGTTGTTATTCTTGAAATACAGCATGTTAAGTTGGGCGCAGACCCATCCCTATTAACTCTATTTACGGAAGCACTTCGCGAGAATGTACCTATTGGATCTGTAGACACTTCAAATATCTATCATGAGATTGCATCGTTTTGGGAAAAAGATGTGTGTGCTTTATTACCTGATGATGATGTTCTTTACCGTAATCAATATCAAAGAGGTGACAGCTTACTTATTAGTGTTGTTAATGAGCGCTGCCGACTAGGTTTACACGCTAAAGCATTACCTTTGGTAAATAAAATAGATGCTTATTATAGAGAAAGTTTGTCTGAAACGTGGGTTAAAGTTATTTCTGGGTTGTCAGAGGGTGATGTTAAAGAGCAGGCGCTAATGACATTAGCAAAAGTGGGGTCGTATCGTCCAATGATTCAAGATGGGGGAGAGGAAGCCTGTGCGTTTGCTAATGCGATTAAAGGGTTTAGTGATCTTGATTTAGACAGTGAACACGCTGCTGTACAAGTAAGCTTTAAAGGATTGCTAAGGCTCTCTCGTCATCGTGCACCGAAAGATGTTCGCTCCTTTGGTACATATACTGCTCAAGTTGCCGCAGCCAAAGTTGCAGGTCGGATAAAGCACAATGGATGGCTTGAAATTGCAAAAACACTTACTCCTAATATACATGATACAGACTTAAAACAACGAGCTATTGTTGCATTGCAATTAGCCGAGTTTCATTGCTTAGAAAAACCAATTTCAGAGTTACAACCCATTATTGAATCGATTGGATTAGTTTGGTCAGGTATTGATGATCCTCTTCAAGCTCTCAATAATTATATTGATAGTAAACCACTTAAAAAAGTTTCTTCTGATGAAGATTTAGCAAATGCAATTATAGCGGGAAAAGATATGACTGCTGAAGTGGCATTAAGAATGGCTCAAGAAGATAATGAAAATAGATATCATACTCCTGCCTATAATCGCTTTTTACTCGGATGCCAGCTTTGTTTGCCAGATGAGCAGTTGAATCAATTTTATGAAGAGCTTGATTGGAGCCATGAAGAAGCATTAGTGAAAGGTGCTTGGTGGTTTGTGTGGCGTCAACCTGAGAGAGTTTTGCCATATTTAAATCGAGGTTATCCAGAAGGGGATAAATTTGGTACTTACACAAAAAGGTTTTTGCCCTTTTTAACCCCTGACTTACTTGCCAAGGCTGAAAAGTTCTATATTGAACACGAAAGAACAGAGCCGCTGACCCTTTTTATTGCTCATTGGGTTTTACACGACAATTTACATAATGCCGCACGTATTCTTGGTCATCTGGGGAAAACAACTTCAAAGAAAGAGTGGGTACCTCGTTATCGAAGAGGGAACAGTGCAGGCAAACCCTTTATTACAATTGCGGATAAAGAAACTAACGCAAAACCATTGCCCTACTTAGGCGAAGTTTCTGATATTAAAAGTGCAATAAAAGCTTGCACAACAATTGCCTTGTTGTTGCAATTAGTAACTGATCATTGGCAAGATAAACAACTTGTAGAGGCGGTTTTGAAAGCTGTAAAGCTAAAAAAATATCAAAAGTCGTTTGATGATCGATGTGCTTTAATTAAGCTTTATTTAATAGTTGGCGAACTTGAGGCTGCAGTTGCTTTATTACCTTCGGTGAATACGGGACGTAAAAGATGGAGTAATGTTGAATATGGCGCTGAACCGGTTGAAGATATTTTAACTTTTTTAATGACCTCGCCAGAAAAATTAACCTTAAACTTATTTAATACATTAATTATAGAAATATCAAAAATATTTCCTCAATGGATTTGGTCATCGTATTTTAATTTAGCGCGCTTAAGTTGCCACCTTTCAAAAGCTGATCGCGAAGAGGCACAGCAAGCTATAACTAAAACTGCTAGTAAGGTATTTAGATTTCCATCTGACAATATTTCTGTTTACTTTGGTTTTTTGAAAGGCACGCTGGAGGTTGAAGGTTATAGTAATTCGCTAGCGTCTCAATTAGAAACTTGGTGTCATAAAATCAAACAGCTTATGAATCATCAAGGCTGCTATGTTGATATTATATGGATAATCTCACAGGTTGCTAACTTAAAGATGCATGTACCACACGAGTTATGGGAAAAGTTCTCTAATGATATATACATTAATATTCAATTTAATGCGTACAAACATAGAGCTATTTCGGTACTTGAAAAAACGTTAATTCATTTATGGTCTGTGGGAGATTTAACGCTAATGAAGGCTTTAATTCAATCTAATAAATTACCAGAGCATTTACAATATGATTTGTATCGAAGTATTTGGAAGGATATTCATTTAGCACCAAGTCCATATGAGGTATTAGCTTTGACAAAGCCAGGTCTAAATGCAACGCCAATTCTTAAAAAAGAATTTACTGAATCTTTATGTAGTGTGATGGTTGAGCATCAGCATCCCGACGCTCAGCGTATGCAAAAATTATTGATCACTACAATAATGCCGCTAAATTAATCAAAAAGTGATAGGGAATGGTTTTCAGCTATAAAGATATCGAAGGTTTGGTCAAGATAGAATTGATTAGCTTGTAATTAAGCACCTTTGATCTACAGCATGACTAGGCATGGCACAACATCAAGATTATTTTACTTTTTACTTTCGCCCTGCGTTTACTTTCAGTATATGTATTTTATAAAAGTTAAACGCATGGCGTATAGTTTATGACCCAAAGGAGGTCTTTAAGTTAATAGTATCAAGTGTATAAATTAGCGTTTAAGGTTTCGCCTCAACATGCCACTTTCCAGGGCTTGTTAGATGATTTAATAATGGTCTATATAAACCAAATTGAGCTAAGTAATTATCTAATGTACCAGCTTTTGCTGCCAATCAACTGTGCGACCAGAATCCTTACCAACGGTAACGCCATAAGTTGCTTTTGCATCATCTAAAAATGCATTAATACGTTGTGAAATTTTTTTTCCTTTCGGATCGAATATACTAGCCATCCTAGCTCCTATTTATTGTTTAAACTAATTAAAATATATTGCTCGTAACTTCAAAGATTCTTTATCGAATCCTAAAATAACTATGTGCTCTACATCGCTTTGCCCACGAAGAAAAACCATAATCTCAAGAGATTTCCAATGTTCATCAATACTATTAAATTCTTCGGTAAAATCTGAAATAGTGAACTGTTGCTTTATGGGTTCTTCACCTTCAATTTTAATAGGCTCTAATATTTTAAGTACATCGTTTAGCTCTTTGGCATTACTAGCTAGTAAAGTACTTTTTTTACCTAGTACAAAACCGTAACCGTCATCTGCAGTTTCCCATTCTTGCTTAGTAACTATAAAAGGAATTGAGGATGCATCAGCTAATAGAGATAAATTATTTATATTTATTGCATTTACGAAGGAGAGTACTTTGCTTTTCTAGTGCTGGTGTATCTAGTTTATCTAAACACCCCGAGCTTAAGACTGCAAAAAGAGTGACAAATATAATGTTGACGAATTTAAGCATGAAATAAACATTCCTTTGATAGTTGATGAATACTATTTTAAAAAAGAGTCATCAAACAAAAATAACTTGGTTTATTTAGACATAAATTACATTATATTTAAATGTTTTTGAATTTTTAACTGTGTTTATATTTATTAAATTGAATAATTACCAAGCGTCGTTATTGTTAGGACAAGAGTATAAGTGGTAAAGCAATTTTGAAATGGCACCATGGTGTTTAGTTGGTGAGAATAAAAGACATTAAAAGCTATGTAGCATTATAAGAAAGGATAATTACTTTCGGCAACTTTATAAAAATCATTAATCATATCAATCAGTAAAAAGCAATGGAGTGATTATTGGTACATATGATGATGGCGGTTATTACTTTTTATTTTCGCAAGAGTCTGAGCGCGCTGGTGAAGTAGGGCTATTTTTAACGGAAACCTACGGATAGGAAGTGTCTAAATTTAATACGTTCACTGATTATTTATCTTTTCTGGTTACGCATACTCCTGAGCCTGAGCTAGTTGATGTAGATTACGATAAAATAATGAATATAATTAAAGATTAATTCTGGTTTGAAAATAACCAATAAAAACAAATAGTATAACTAAGTCTTTAATTTAAATTAATGGGTTCTCCTAATGATGGGACAAATTATTACCACTCAAGTTAAAGTTGGAGCTTCAACAAGGTGCCTGTGTAAACTAAATGCTGAACTAAGTTTATTTAAAAACGACAAATGGGTACCAAAACAATGATAGAGCGACACTATAATTAAACGCATATGGAATTAGCAATTAGATATTAATAGATTCGAGAAGTTATTCCATAGGCATTAATACTATTAAAACTAAAAACAGTGGTACTGTTCTTGAAAAAATTTAGCAAGCGTTAGATGCCTTTGCAGATTATGTAGTTGCTGAATTCGATCGCTCAGATCAATTGCGTTATCTCACGCGAAAAGAATTTGGTGCAGCAAATTTGAGTTTGTTATACGTGTTGATAAAACATTTCCAGTTGCTATTGATGGTGAAACCTTTGAGCTTACAGATGCTTATAAAACCTCGCATATAAACACAGGGCGTAGGAAAGCATTTTACAGCGCAGTGATTTTACGTGATCGCTCAGCAATCCATTCTTTGAGCGCAAGATGAATTGGTTGGTATAAACTAGGTACTTTTGCTAAGTATTTTAGCGGGGATTACCGTATCAACAAATTAATATGCTCTTAAATATTCTTTTGTAAATACTTATCGTTTAGTGCACCATGGTAGTGGTTGTTTATTATATCAATTTGAGATCTAAGCTAGTGAAAATCCGAAACAGTTACCCAAAACTATCCAATGAAAGAATCCTTGAAAAATTTTCTCAATATGATTTAGCTCCACCTAAAGAATATACAGACTTTTTAGAAAAGCATAATGGTGGTTACCCAGAAGTTGAATGTGAGTACATAGACGAAGATGATGGCGAATACACAATATCATTAGATTGTTTTTATGGCATTTGCGATATAGATACAAATATGTCTGTATTTGCCATTAGGGGTTTTTTAAGCAAAAGTATACCTAGTCAACTTTTAGCGATAGCGAGTGATGGTATTGGCAATAAAATTTGTTTAGGTATTGGCGGTGACTATTTTGGGAAAGTCTATTTTTGGAATAAAGACGGTGAAGCACGCTTCCAAGAAGAGGAGAATTTCAATAACGTTGAGTTAATTACAAGTTCATTTGATTTGTTTTTATTATCCTTAGCTCCAGCCTGAAATAAGTAAACCAAATAACCAATAAATTCACGTCAATTAATCGGTTTCAAAACTAAATAGTTGCTTATGATTACTTTGCTCTGGTTTTAGTTATAGAGCTTATCAAAGACGGTTTTTCTAACTTTGAATATATTTACACTGTGTAGGAATATCTGCATGGTTGTTAGTCATGCAGATATTTTAATCAATGATTAAAACTTCATTTCTATTTTACCGTACACGTAGCGTCCGTTAAATCCATACGGCGAGAAGCTAGAGTAAGCAAATAAACGTGAGAAGGTGGTTACATCGTCAACATTTTCACGGGTTGCATCTGGGTAAACATCAAAAATGTTATTAGCCCCTAAGCTCAGCGATAAGTTTTCACTAAGCGAGTAGGCGACATCTAAGTCGGTTATCCATTTAGGCTTAAGCACTTCGTTACGTTCTGGGATATCTGAAGGGTCTTGAGTTTCACCGTAACGCGTTGTTCTAAGCGTGGTACGTATGTCGTCGTTAGTCCACGTTGCGCTTAAGTTGTACTTATTACGCGGTGTGCTTACTTCAAAACGACGCAGTTCAGTGCCTGAGAACAAGTTGTCTTGATCAAACCCTGCACCTTGCAGCTCTGCTGGTGGGTCGATAATATTTGTTACTTCATTTTTACCGTAGTTGTAACCTAGGTTAAAGGCAATATCGCCGTAACCATCGGTTGCTACATTATAAGAAGCGACAACATCAACACCACGGGTTTTACTGTCAATTGCATTTAAGAAGAAACGACCTTGGTTAGCGCCTGTGCCTTGAAGTAAATCGGCAATAGCATCGCCCGATAAGTTGTTTGATAACACAATGCGGTCATCAATTAATATTTGGTAGTAATCAACCGATAAGCTGAAATTAAAGTCGGTAGACCATGTAAAACCAACGCCGTAGTTAGTAGCTTCTTCAGCATCAAGACCCGGTGAGCCCAGTGCTTTTGCTACATCGCTGCTTGGTGCGAACGTACCTGTTTCGGTTGGTTCGCCATCAACAAATACAGTGGCCACTGAGGTAAAGTATTGTTGCTGCAAAGAAGGTGCTCTAAAACCAGTTGATACAGAGGCGCGCAGCGCTAAGTCTTCAGTTAATGAATAACGAGTCGCAACTTTACCGTTAAGTGTATCGCCAAAGTCTGAGTAATCTTCATAACGGGCGGCAACCGCTAAATTCCAATCGTCGGTTAGGTAGGTTTCAAGGTCTATATACAAGCTCACGTTATGGCGGCTGTTATCGCCCTCTGATTCGGGTGTAAACCCTGGGAATACTTGTGCGCCCGCTGCGCCAAATGGGCCATCAACAGGGTCGGTTACTGCGCCGCCTGGGCCAAATGTTCCTTGTGCATATGATGCTTCTTCCCCTGCATCTATTTGGTATCCTTCGCGGCGATACTCAGCACCTACAGCTACACTTACCGAGCTTTCTAAAAAGCTGACGTCTACTTCGCGACTAAAATCAACGTTTAAGGTAAGTTGATCGTAGGTAAGAGTTCCTGCATCAAAGCTTGTTTGGCTAGTCGGGCCGTATGAGGTATTCAAGCTATTTATTACACCAAACTCAAATGCATCTTGACCATATACGGCCGATACATCGTAATTCCATTCACTTACAAAACCTTTAGCGCCAAGTGCCAGTGAAAAGTCATCTATGTCTGAGGTGATAACAGGCAAAAAGCCATCAGGATAAACTTCTTCTATATTACGGCTATCGCTTGCACGGCGATAAAAACCGCCGCCTTCGCCTTCGCGTTTGCTGTAAGAGCCAAACGAATATAAATCTACTTCGTTTGTTAATTGATACCCCGCGTTATAAAACACTGAAAAGTCTTCTACATCGCCATTACCAAAGTTATGGTTATATCGATTTACGGTAAGTTCACGTGGGTCGAGCGCGCCATCTACTGAACCGTCATCTATGCGTGCGTAGTTTTCACGGTTATCGTAGTCTGAGCGGTTAGTTGAATGGCGGTCGCGGTATTCTGTTGAAATGTTTAAAAAGCCATTATCGCCAAGCTCAAAACCCATATTACCTTGCAGCGTTAGTGTTTGGCCGTCTGTTAAAGAGCGATCGCCCCCTTCGGTAAAGGCTAAATTACCATCACTGCCTTCAGATACAGACTCAAGCTGTGGTACACCGTCCATTTCGGTTACGTTAGCACCATATATAGCCGCCACTGAGCCACCGCTGCTGGCACTTTTAAGCACAATATTAATAACACCAGCTATAGCATCAGAGCCATACTGCGCTGCTGCACCATCACGTAATACTTCAATGCGGTCGATAGCATTTGCTGGAATAGCATTTAAATCAACTGATGATGAACCACGACCCGTTGAGCCATTTAAGTTAAGTAATGCATTGCTATGGCGACGTTTACCATTAACAAGCACTAAAGTGTGATCAGGTGCTAAACCACGAAGTTGAGCAGGGCGAACATGATCACTACCATCAGTAAGTGATGCTTGCGGAAAGTTAAAGCTAGGTAATAAACTGCTAAGTAGGGCATTCGTTTCAGTAAAGCCTGAATTTTTAAGTGCATCCGCACCAATTATATCAATGGGTACTGCGCTGTCTTCTACTGTACGGCCTAATCGGCGAGAGCCAATTACGCTTATTTGTTCGATGTTTTCTTCTGCTTTAGTGTCTTGTTCTGCAGCATTTACTGAGAGCGAACCAAGTAATGCAGCTGATGCGCTCATTGCGAGTAATATTTGTGGTACTGATTGCTGTAATTTAAATAACGGTTTTCTATTCATGCTGTATTTCCCCATACCCATTGAATTATTTTATTTTTGTACAAAAAGATTAATACCAACCCGCAATAATACTTAATCATTTTTAGGGGCTAAACGTGCTGTTACCTGCGTTAAAAAATTCTCATTTAGAGCAACTAAATAGCGAATTTTTTGCCTAGCTATCAACACGTTTTTCCATCCTCAAAATAGATCACTTAATTAAGCGGATTGGTATAAACTTTTTTGTTACCTTGAACATATACTTAATTAACAAAGTCAGTCAATTGAATAACATTCAATTAATTTAAGGGTTTTTATAATTACATTTGGTTGTTTTTTATAATGACCATTGTTTTAGTTATATAGCGAAGGTAATTGCTAAGTAATTGATGGATAGTGAATTATATTTGAAAATTAAATTTAACGTTTAATTAACTGGTAAGATGAGGTTGGTAGATTTAACTAATTATTTGTAGGAAGCCATTTTTATTGGGCTGGCAATAAACAACTGTTGAGCTATAAATATTTTTAAAAATATAAAATAAAAATACACCCATTAAATGTTAACTAAATTAACATTTAATGGGTGTGTTATAAATTATGTACTACTTATTAGAACCTATACTTTAAAGCATGAAGTAATTTTGTTTTTATAAGTAATTGGTATAAAAAAGAGTGCTAGAAATAGTGTTAAAATTTAATTTTTCCAATAAGTATGTCTTTAAACATTACCCAATCTCCCCACAAACTGTAAAAAGGGTGTTTAAAAGTAGCAGGGCGGTTTTTTTCAAAAAAGAAATGCCCGATCCACGCAAACCCATATCCAATAACAGGTAATAGCCATAATAAACTGTAGTGTTGTTTTAATAATGCTATTGCGATTACAGCAAGAACAAGTGTACTTCCTACAAAATGTAAGCGACGGCAAGTCACGTTGCGGTGCTCTTTTAAATAATAAGGATAGAAGGCTTTAAAGCTTTTAAATGTGGGGTTTGTACTTTGCATTGTGTGCTCTTTTATTGTTTTTTATTTTATGAGGGTCGTGCTATTAAAGCGTAAGTTTACATTTGTTTACAGCGATAAATGACGCTTAACGCATCTAAATAGACAAAAGGGCTAAAAGTTAATAACTTAGGCGCACTATTAATAAATAAGAATGGAACTCAGGATGTTTAAACATACTCTAGCGTGTGCTGTAATTGTAGCGCTTAGCGGCTGTTCAGAGCCAACTAATACGGTAACTCAAGAAGAAGTAAAAGCACCTATGAAGCAAGTTAACGCAGTTATATACCCAGAAACAAAAAAAGGCGATGTGGTTGACACTTACTTTGAAGAAACCGTTAGTGACCCATATCGTTGGCTTGAAGATGATATGAGCAGAGAAACTGCCGATTGGGTTAAAACGCAAAACAATTTAACGTTTTCTTATTTAGAACAAATACCTTATCGCGATAAGTTAAAGCAGCGCCTTGAAAAACTAATGAATTACGAAAAAATAGGCCCTCCTTTTACTGAAGGTGATTACACCTATTTTTATAAAAACGATGGTCTGCAAAATCAATATGTTCTGTACCGCAGTAAAGATGGCGGCGACGTTGAAGTATTTTTAGATCCAAACAAGTTTAGTGACGATGGTACGACGTCTATGTCGGGTCTATCGTTTTCAAAAGATGGCTCATTGCTCGCGTATCAAATATCTGAAGGTGGTAGCGACTGGCGTAAAATTATAGTTATTGATGCACATACTAAAGAACAAGTTGAAGAAGCGCTTGTTGACGTTAAATTTAGTGGCATAGAGTGGCTTGGCAACGAAGGTTTTTATTATTCAAGTTACGAAAAACCTAAAGGCAGTGAACTTTCGGCTAAAACAGATCAGCATAAAGCGTATTACCATAAGTTAGGTACTGCACAATCTGAAGATAGTGTTGTATTTGGTGAAACTGATGAGCAAAAACATCGCTATGTAGGCGCGGATGTAACTCATGACGGCCGCTACCTACTTATTTCAGCTAGTACGTCTACTTCAGGCAATAAGCTGTTTATAAAGGACTTAACAAAGAAAAACAGTGAGTTTGTAACGGTTGTTGGAAATACTGATTCAGATACATCAGTGATTGATAACGAAGGCAGCAAGCTGTTTTTAGTTACTAATCTTAATGCACCGAACAAAAAAGTAGTGACGGTTGATGCAAGCAACCCGAGCCCAGAAAATTGGGTTGATTTAATTCCTGAAACCAAAAACGTACTAAACCTTACAAAAGGCGGCGATACCTTTTTTGCAAACTACATGGTTGATGCGATTTCGCAGGTAAAACAGTACAACAAAAAAGGCGAGCTAATTCGTGAAATTACATTGCCAGGCGTAGGTACAGCACGTGGTTTTGGCGGTAAAAAAGATCAAACAACGCTTTATTATTCGTTCACTAACTATAAAACACCAGGTACTACTTATACGTTTGATGTAGCTACGGGTGAATCGGGTGTTTATCGTAAGTCGGCTATTGATTTTAATAGTGATGATTACACGTCTGAGCAGGTGTTTTACACCTCAAAAGACGGTACTAAAATACCGATGGTAATTACCTATAAAACAGGCATTAAGCTTGATGGTTCAAACCCTACAATTTTATACGGCTACGGTGGTTTTAATATTAGTTTAACGCCAAGCTTCAGCCCCGTTAATGCAGTATGGCTTGAGCAAGGTGGTGTGTACGCCGTTGCTAATATTCGCGGTGGTGGTGAGTACGGTAAAGATTGGCACAATGCAGGCACTAAATTGCAAAAGCAAAATGTGTTTGACGACTTTATTGCCGCAGCTGAGTACTTAAAAGATAAAAAGTACACGTCTAAAAAGCGCTTAGCACTTCGCGGTGGATCTAATGGTGGTTTGTTAGTTGGCGCAGTGATGACGCAGCGCCCAGACTTATTTCAAGTGGCTCTACCTGCTGTAGGCGTACTTGATATGCTGCGCTACCATACATTTACTGCGGGCGCTGGTTGGGCATACGACTACGGTACGAGCGAGCAAAGCAAAGAAATGTTTGAATACATTAAAGGTTACTCACCACTTCATAATGTAAAAGCAGGTGTTGAGTATCCAGCTACGATGATCACAACTGGCGATCATGATGACCGCGTTGTCCCTTCGCATTCGTTTAAGTTTGCAGCTGAGCTTCAAGCAAAGCAAACGGGTAATAATCCAACGCTTATTCGCATAGAAACCAATGCGGGGCATGGTGCAGGTACTCCAACGAGTAAAACAATTGAGCAGTACGCTGATATATTTGGTTTTACGCTATATAACATGGGCGTAGAGTCGTTATAAAAGCGCTTTAACAAAATAGCTAACTTTAATAGCTGAGCAAAAAGGCCGAGTAAATTTAATTTACTCGGCCTTTTTAATGTTTGTGTCTCGTCCTGAAATGTGTTTACACATTTAGGATTTATTATGACCAAGTCAAATAATACACCGCTCAAACGAACACAACGAGATTATTCATTAGGCTTTAAATTACAAGTTGTTCACGCTGTAGAA
>Ga0207890_1000068_pt1 | contig 69709 bp, 54 predicted proteins | sample LinPmetageLP48_FD_184059 | JGI IMG/M metagenome (GOLD analysis project Ga0207890, IMG submission 184059) | Marine viral communities from the Pacific Ocean - LP-48 (SPAdes) | ecosystem: Environmental > Aquatic > Marine > Oceanic | place: Pacific Ocean | collected 2011-06-13 | reverse complement strand
GGCGGTAGAGTCGGCGTTGATGCCTGAAACGCTGTCGACTTTGGCGTTAACGGACGCGAGGTTCTCAGCGGTCACGCCTGTGACCTCAGCCGCCTCATAGTCTTCTAAAGTTGGCGCTGGGTTGCTGCTGTCATCAGCATAAGCGGCGATCTTAGCAACGGCTTCGTCAATAATGGCTTGCGCAGCGTCAGCTTCTGCCTGGGCTGCCTGAGCAGCGGCGAGTTCAGCGGCCGCTTGCGCGTCTGCTGCGGCTTGGGCGTCGGCTTCGTTCTGAGCGATTTGATCGTCAACCAGCGCCTGAATTTCGGCGGTAGAGTCGGCGTTGATGCCTGAAACGCTGTCGACTTTGGCGTTAACGGACGCGAGGTTCTCAGCGGTCACGCCTGTGACCTCAGCCGCCTCATAGTCTTCTAAAGTTGGCGCTGGGTTGCTGTTATCGTCAGCATAAGCGGCGATCTTAGCAACGGCTTCGTCAATAATGGCTTGCGCAGCGTCAGCTTCTGCCTGGGCTGCCTGAGCAGCGGCGAGTTCAGCGGCGGCTTGCGCCTCTGCGGCCGCTTGAGCGTCGGCTTCGTTCTGAGCGATTTGATCGTCAACCAGCGCCTGAATTTCAGTAGTAGAGTCGGCGTTGATGCCTGAGACGCTGTCGACTTTGGCGTTAACGGATGCGAGATTCTCAGCGGTTACACCGGTGACCTCAGCCGCTTCATAGTCTTCTAACGTTGGCGCTGAGTTGCTGTTATCGTCAGCATAAGCCGCGATCTTAGCAACGGCTTCGTCAATGACGGCTTGCGCGGCATCGGCTTCTGCCTGGGCTGCCTGAGCAGCGGCGAGTTCAGCGGCGGCTTGCGCCTCTGCGGCCGCTTGGGCGTCGGCTTCGTTCTGAGCGATTTGATCGTCAACCAGCGCCTGAATTTCAGTAGTAGAGTCGGCATTGATACCTGAAACGCTGTCGACTTTAGCGTTAACGGACGCGAGATTCTCAGCGGTCACACCAGAGACCTCCGCTGCCTCATAGTCTTCTAATGTTGGCGCTGGGTTGCTGTTATCGTCAGCATAAGCGGCGATTTTGGCAATGGCAGTATCGACTTCTGCCTGCGCAGCGTCGGCGGCGGCTTGCTCTAGGGCGAGTTGTTCCGTCGCAGCTTGAGTATCAGCTTCATTTTGAGCAATTTGGCTATCGATCTGCGCTTGAATTTCTTCAGGGCTGTCAGCGAATACGCCTTCCGTGCTGTCGATGCGCGCGTTGATTGAATCGAGGTTTTCAGCGGTAACGCCAGTGGTTCCTGCAGCCTGATAATCTTCTAGCGATGGCGCCGGGTTAGTGCTGTCATCCGCATAAGCGGCGATTTTGGCAACGGCAGTATCTACTTCTGCCTGCGCAGCGTCGGCGGCGGCTTGCTCTAGGGCGAGTTGTTCGGTCGCAGCTTGAGTATCAGCTTCATTTTGAGCAATTTGGCTATCGATCTGCGCTTGAATTTCTTCAGGGCTGTCAGCAAATACGCCTTCCGTGCTGTCGATGCGAGCGTTGATTGAATCAAGGTTTTCAGCCGTAACACCCGTGGTGCCTGCTGCCTGATAATCTTCTAGCGATGGAGCAGGGTTAGTGCTGTCATCCGCATAAGCTGCGATTTTAGCAACAGCCGTGTCAATCACTGCTTGCGCGGCGTCGGCTTCTGCCTGGGCAGCATCAGCCGCCGCTTGTTCAGCAGCGAGTTGCTCGGCTTCAGCTTTTTCCTGTGCGGCTTGCGCTTCGGCAGCGGCTTGGGCGTCAGCTTCGTTCTGGGTGATTTGGTCATTTACCAGCGCTTGGATTTCATCAGTTGAATCTGCATTGATACCGGAAACGCTATCGATACGGGCGTTGATTGAATCGAGGTTTTCGGCGTTAACTCCCGTGGTGCCAGCAGCCTGGTAATCTTCTAGCGATGGAGCAGGGTTAGTGCTGTCATCGGCATAAGCTGCGATTTTAGCAACAGCCGTGTCAATCACTGCTTGCGCGGCGTCGGCTTCTGCCTGGGCCGCATCAGCAGCGAGTTGCTCGGCTTCCGCTTGTTCCTGCGCGGCTTGCGCCTCTGCGGCCGCTTGGGCGTCGGCCTCGTTCTGAGCGATCTGGCTATCGATCTGTGCTTGGATTTCTTCAGGGCTGTCAGCAAGGACACCAGTAGTGCTGTCGATGCGAGCGTTGATTGAGTCAAGATTTTCAGCGGTAACACCCGTGGTGCTTGCTGCCTGATAATCTTCTAGCGATGGCGTGGGGTTAGTGTTGTCATCCGCATAAGCGGCGATCTTAGCAACGGCTTCGTCAATCACTGCTTGCGCGGCATCGGCTTCCGCTTGTTCAGCTGCGAGTAGCTCGGTTTCAGCTTGTTCCTGTGCGGCTTGCGCCTCTGCGGCTGCTTGGGCGTCGGCTTCGTTCTGAGCGATTTGATCGTTAACCAGCGCCTGGATTTCAGTATTAGAGTCGGCGTTGATGCCTGAAACGCTGTCGACTTTGGCGTTAACGGACGCGAGGTTCTCAGCGGTCACGCCTGTGACCTCAGCCGCCTCATAGTCTTCTAACGTTGGCGCTGGGTTGCTGTTATCGTCAGCATAAGCGGCGATTTTGGCAATGGCTTCGTCAATAATGGCTTGCGCAGCGTCAGCTTCCGCCTGGGCTGCCTGAGCAGCGGCGCGTTCTTCGGCGGCTTGCGCCTCTGCGGCTGCTTGGGCGTCGGCCTCGTTCTGAGCGATTTGATCGTCAACCAGTGCCTGAATTTCAGCAGTAGAGTCGGCGTTGATACCTGAAACGCTGTCGACTTTAGCGTTAACGGACGCGAAATTCTCAGCGGTCACACCAGAGACCTCCGCTGCCTCATAGTCTTCTAATGTTGGCGCTGGGTTGCTGTTATCGTCAGCATAAGCGGCGATTTTGGCGACGGCAGTATCGACTTCTGCCTGCGCAGCGTCGGCGGCGGCTTGCTCTAGGGCGAGTTGTTCGGTTGCAGCTTGAGTATCAGCTTCATTTTGAGCAATTTGGCTATCGATCTGCGCTTGAATTTCTTCCGGGCTGTCAGCGAATACGCCTTCCGTGCTGTCGATGCGAGCGTTGATTGAATCAAGGTTTTCAGCCGCAACACCCGTGGTGCCTGCTGCCTGGTAATCTTCTAGCGATGGAGCAGGGTTAGTGCTGTCATCCGCATAAGCTGCGATCTTAGCAACGGCTTCGTCAATTACCGCTTGAGCAGCGTCGGTTTCTGCCTGGGCCGCATCAGCAGCGGCTTGTTCTTCCGCGGCCTGCTGTTCTGCAGCGGCCTGTTCAGCTGCGAGTTGCTCGGCTTCCGCTTGTTCCTGCGCGGCTTGCGCTTCGGCAGCGGCTTGGATGTCAGCTTCGTTCTGGGCAATTTGGCTATCGATCTGCGCTTGAATCTCTTCAGGGCTGTCAGCAAGGACGCCAGTTGTGCTGTCGATGCGGGCGTTGATTGAATCTAGGTTTTCTGCGGTAACGCCAGTGGTTCCTGCAGCCTGATAATCTTCCAGCGATGGAGCAGGGTTAGTGTTGTCATCCGCATAAGCTGCGATTTTAGCAACAGCCGTGTCAATCACTGCTTGCGCGGCGTCGGCTTCTGCCTGGGCCGCATCAGCAGCGGCTTGTTCTTCCGCGGCCTGCTGTTCTGCAGCGGCCTGCTCAGCCGCGAGTTGCTCCGCTTCCGCTTGTTCCTGTGCGGCTTGCGCTTCGGCAGCGGCTTGGACGTCAGCTTCGTTCTGGGCAATTTGGCTATCGATCTGCGCTTGAATTTCTTCAGGGCTGTCAGCAAGGACGCCAGTTGTGCTGTCGATGCGCGCGTTGATTGAATCGAGGTTTTCAGCGGTAACGCCAGTGGTTCCTGCAGCCTGATAATCTTCCAGCGATGGAGCAGGGTTAGTGTTGTCATCCGCATAAGCGGCGATCTTAGCAACGGCTTCGTCAATGACGGCTTGCGCGGCATCGGCTTCTGCCTGGGCAGCGTCAGCAGCTGCTTGTTCTTCGGTGGCTTGCTGTTCTGCAGCAGCCTGTTCAGCTGCGAGTTGCTCCGCTGCAGCTTGTTCCTGAGCGACTTGCGCTTCAGCAGCGGCTTGGGCATCAGCTTCGTTCTGAGCGATCTGGCTATCGATCTGCGCTTGAATTTCTTCCGGGCTGTCAGCGAATACGCCTTCCGTGCTGTCGATGCGGGCGTTGATTGAATCAAGGTTTTCAGCGGTAACACCCGTGGTGCCAGCAGCTTGGTAATCTTCCAGCGATGGGGCAGGGTTAATGTTGTCATCCGCATAAGCGGCGATCTTAGCAACAGCTTCGTCAATGACGGCTTGTGCAGCATCCGCTTCTGCCTGGGCAGCATCAGCCGCCGCTTGTTCTTCTGCAGCAGCGTGTTCAGCCGCGAGTTGCTCGGCTTCAGCTTGTTCCTGAGCGGCTTGCGCCTCTGCGGCCGCTTGGGCGTCGGCTTCGTTCTGAGCGACTTGATCGCTAACCAGCGCCTGAATTTCAGCGGTAGAGTCGGCATTGATACCTGAAACGCTGTCGACTTTAGCGTTAACGGACGCGAGATTCTCAGCGGTCACACCAGTGACCTCAGCCGCATCATAGTCTTCTAAAGTTGGCGCTGGGTTGCTGTTGTCGTCAGCATAAGCGGCGATCTTAGCAATGGCTTCGTCAATGACGACTTGCGCGGCATCGGCTTCTGCCTGGGCTGCATCAGCAGCCGCTTGTTCTTCGGCAGCTTGCTGTTCTGCAGCAGCTTGTTCAGCCGCGAGTTGCTCGGCTTCGGCTTGCTCCTGTGCAGCTTGTGCTTCGGCAGCGGCTTGGGCATCCGCTTCGTTCTGAGTAATTTGGCTGTCGATCTGCGCTTGAATTTCTTCAGGGCTGTCAGTGAATACGGTTTCAGTGCTGTCGATGCGAGCGTTGATTGAATCGAGGTTTTCAGCGGTAACGCCCGTGGTGCCTGCAGCCTGATAATCTTCGAGCGATGGCGCTGGGTTAGTGCTGTCATCCGCATAAGCGGCGATCTTAGCAACGGCTTCGTCAATTACCGCTTGAGCAGCGTCAGCTTCTGCCTGGGCTGCATCAGCAGCCGCTTGTTCTTCGGCGGCTTGCTGTTCTGCAGCAGCTTGTTCAGCGGCGAGTTGCTCCGCTGCAGCTTGTTGCTCAGCGGCAGTTTGGGCTTCTGAAGCGGCTTGGGCGTCAGCTTCGTTCTGAGCGATTTGGCTATCGATCTGCGCTTGAATTTCTTCAGGGCTGTCAGCTAGGACACCAGTCGTGCTGTCGATGCGTGCGTTGATTGAATCGAGGTTTTCGACGGTAACGCCAGTGGTACCAGTCGCCTGATAATCCTCTAGTGATGGCGCGGGATTAGTGCTGTCATCCGCATAAGCGGCGATCTTAGCAATGGCTTCGTCAATAACGGCTTGTGCAGCATCGGCTTCTGCCTGGGCCGCATCAGCAGCTGCTTGTTCATCGGCAGCTTGCTGTTCTGCTGCCGCCTGCTCTGCGGCGAGTTGCTCCGCTGCAGCTTGTTCCTGCGCGGCTTGCGCTTCTGCAGCGGCTTGGGCGTCGGCTTCGTTCTGGGCGATCTGGCTATCGATCTGCGCTTGAATTTCTTCAGGGCTGTCAGTGAATACGGTTTCAGTGCTGTCGATGCGAGCGTTTATTGAATCGAGGTTTTCAGCGGTAACGCCAGTGGTGTTTGCAGCCTGATAATCTTCGAGCGATGGCGCTGCGTTAGTGCTGTCATCCGCATAGGCGGCGATCTTAGCAACGGCTTCGTCAATGACGGCTTGCGCGGCATCGGCTTCTGCCTGGGCTGCATCAGCAGCCGCTTGTTCTTCGGCGGCTTGCTGTTCTGCCGCAGCCTGCTCGGCGGCGAGTTGCTCGGCTTCCGCTTGTTCCTGTGCGGCTTGCGCTTCGGCAGCGGCTTGGGCGTCAGCTTCGTTCTGAGCGATCTGGCTATCGATCTGCGCTTGGATTTCTTCGGGGCTGTCAGCTAGGACACCAGTCGTGCTGTCTATGCGGGCGTTGATTGAATCTAGGTTTTCTGCGGTAACGCCAGTGGTTCCTGCAGCCTGATAATCTTCCAGCGATGGAGCCGGGTTGTTGTCATCCGCATAAGCGGCGATTTTGGCAACGGCTTCGTCAATAATGGCTTGCGCAGCGTCAGCTTCTGCCTGGGCAGCATCGGCAGCTGCTTGTTCTTCGGCAGCTTGCTGTTCTGCAGCTGCTTGTTCAGCCGCGAGTTGCTCCGCTTCAGCTTGATCTTGTGCAGCTTGGGCTTCTGAAGCGGCTTGAGCATCTGCTTCGTTCTGAGCAATCTGGCTGTCGATCTGCGCTTGGATTTCTTCAGGGCTGTCAGCGAATACGCCTTCAGTGCTGTCGATGCGTGCGTTGATTGAATCGAGGTTTTCGGCGGTAACGCCAGTGGTACCAGTCGCCTGATAATCCTCTAGTGATGGCGCGGGATTAGTGCTGTCATCCGCATAAGCGGCGATTTTAGCAACGGCTTCGACAATAACGGCTTGTGCAGCATCGGCTTCTGCTTGGGCAGCATCAGCGGCAGCTTGCTGTTCTGCAGCAGCCTGCTCGGCTTCTTGTTGTTCTTCCGCAGCTTGTTGCTCAGCGGCAGCTTGAGTGTCTTTATTGGCTTGAACTAGGTATTCGTCAATAAGTGGTTGCAGCTCACCTATGGAGTCAATGTCGCCGGGTGACATGGCTTCAATGATTGCATTTATTTGGTCTACATTGTTGGCTGAAACGCCGGATATACCTGCATCGGCATAGTCCTCAGTGCTAGGAGAGGGGTTCGATGAATCTTGTGAGTAAGCGATAATTTTTGTGTAGGCGTTGCGACTAGATAATGTCGTTGGCTCGACTGCACTGCTGTCGTTAGGATTCGTGTCGAATGTATCCGCTTTTCTGCTGTCACCGTTTGAAAAAGCTTGCTCGAGGCCCGCAATGCCAATAGCACTGGCAACCGCAAGGCCGGCAATTTCGGCAGCGCCAGTGCTGGCGGCTTGATTGCTTGGTATTAGGCATGCCTCGCCAATGGCAAATCCTGATGCGTCGCTAAGGACGATATCGATAGGCCCTTCTCTGGTCGTCTTGTCTAGTTCTGCAACGAGGAGTTCCTCCCCAGAATGTTCCTTTCCGACATAAAAGGCCGGCAGTGGATCTGGAAGATCAAAATAATCTTTGACGAGAATTACCGTGCCGTCATTCATCGTCACTACAAGGTCGCTGCCTTTGCGCGCGTAATTACTTACGTCGCAGGCTGTTACATTCAAGGTCAGTGGTTGGTCAATATTGTGTAATATTGTGGTTACGTTGTTGCTGCCTGAAATAATGTTTGATTCTGAGGTAGGCATCGGTTTTCTCCAAAAGTGATATTTGGGCAAGAAGTCACGTTTTGCTGCCCTTTGCCTAGGTTTTGCAATGGCCGTGCCATATATTTACTTATTTAAAATCAATGTGTTGTGTCTGTTTTGGGCGTTGTAATAATAAGATTGTTATTTTGTTTTGCAAATTGCGAAGCATTTGTTAATTCGCTCAGTTCACAATTCACGATGCATTTTACGATGCAATTTAGCGCCTGCTTTTTGTTTGGCTGGTACACTAAAATTGGCGACGTCAGCAATATGGCGTATCGATCAATTCTTTCAAGTGAGGGGCGGCGTAATCCCGCCAGTTTATTGGCGCTGGCATATTTTAGTGTCTAATATGTTGATTTATATAAATAAAAATATTTGGCACACGCATTGCTGTGGCTGTTAATGAATTCTAATTCGATGTGCAAATTTTGGATCATAACGTATGAAATCAAAGATTATTTTAATTGTGGGTGTGCTTGTTTTACTGCTGGCAGCGGTCGGCGGAACGTGGTGGTTTATGAAGAGCACTGCGCCGCCGATGCCCGCAGCTGACGGTGAAGCTGCGGTAGCGGCTGCTCCAGCCCTGAAAGCGCCGGAGTATTACAGCCTGTCGCCGTCCTTTGTTGTGAATTTGCAGAATGAGCGCAGCATGCGCTTTTTGATGATTGAAATTGAATTAATGTCGCGTCGAGATGATACTTTTAGTCGGGTAGAGCAATATGAACCGCGAATTCGTAATGATTTGCTTTTGTTTCTTAGCAAGTTAGATCGCGAGGCAATTGCCACCGTAGAACAGCGCCAGAAAATTCAAGAAGAAGCGATGGCGGTGATTAACGACGTTTTAAAGACGGAATCTGGTAAAGGCGGCATCGACGCTGTGTATTTTACCAAGTTCGTCGTGCAATGAGGTTGCCAATGTGAGTGACGTACTCGATCCGGAAGAACTCGAGGCGCTTATGGCTGGCGAGGAAGACAATGGCCCAGGTAAGGGCAAGTATAATCTCGCTCGTCAAGATTACGCCGTGCAACGCCTTATTCCGGCGTTGTCGCTGATTCAGTCGCAGTTTGCCAATGCGACCAAAGATCGAATGCAGGAGTTTGTCGCGGCGGTGAGTTCGGTTCAGACCGATAAAATCACCGTGATGAAGTTTGACGAAATGGTGAACACCTTATCTGCGCCTTGCAGTTTGTCTGTGGTGCAGGGCTTGCCAATGAGTGCCAGCTTGTTTTTGGCTTTTGAATCTGAGTTGGTTTTTCAGTTGGTTGATCGCTACTTTGGCGGTTCTGGCGCAAGTCAGCAGGGCGACCGCGAAACCTTGTCGGTATCTGAATTCAGTTTCATGGAAATGCTTAACACCGCTCTGCTCCCGGATATTGCCAGTGCCTGGAAGTCGGTAATAAAAACTGATCCGACAATTGCCGCGCAATACAACGACCCGCGCATGCTCGACACCATTAGCGAAGCAGATTCCTTAGTTGCCACCCGATTTACAATTAATATCGGTGACTTTGTTGGCGGCCTGTGGTCGATTGTGCCATGGAGTGCAATTGATGCAGTGCGCGACAGCCTAGGTGATCCCGCGCAAAGTAAGCGCAAACCTTCTAGCGATGATTGGCGAGATCGTTTGCTGGAAGGTTTGGAGTCGGCCCCAATAGAATTGGTGGCGGTGTTAGCGCAAACCAAACTGAGTTTGAAAAAAGTCGCCGGTCTCAAAGTTGGCGATATTATTGATTTGCCCTCGCCAGATGAATTGATTTTGGAAGTAGATGGTAAACCGTTTATGCGGGGTCGATTTGGCAGTCACCAGGGAAATTTAGCGGTGAAACTCGAGGGGCCAGTGCCGAAAAAGCGGCCCCAGCGCTGAGGAGGATGCATGACAGACGACGTCAATAATCAAGAATCAGTGGCGGCTGCCACTAATCGAAAAGAGGCGGTAAGCGCCGCTGAAATTAAGGAATTAAATGAACACACAAGCGCTCAGCAAACAAAGCCAGCAGCTAGCCCATCGGGGAGTGGACGTATGAGTAATGATATGAGCCTCGATATGATTATGGATGTCAGCGTCAATGTCGCTGTTGAAGTTGGGCGAACCAAAATGAGTATCCGCGATTTGCGCGAACTTAGTCAGGGCGCCATTATTGAATTGGACCGCGCGGCAGGTACGCCGCTTGATGTTTTGGTAAACGATACTCTGGTGGCGCGTGGCGAAATTGTCGTGGTTAAAGACAAATTCGGCATTATGCTCACCGAAGTCGTGGGCCAAGAAGAGCGTGAGCGCCGGGGATGATGGTGTCATTGCGTAGGGCGTCTTATGGGCTTGGTGGCATTTTAACTGCGATTGCTTTGCCCGCTTGGTGCGAGGACGTTGCCGAAACGGCAGAGCCCTTAGCAATGGCCACGACCAGTGCGGCAGCGCCAGTCTTGCCGACAGTTGCGCCGGGCTTGGGGCAACTTGATATTAGTGGTTTGCTTGGCAGTCTATTGCTGGTGTCGCTGTGTATTGTGGTTCTAATGTGGTTGTTACGTAAAAGCCGTTTGGTGGCGGGGCCTAATCAAGCTGGCGTAGCGGTGGTTGGCCAGATTCCACTGAGTATGAAAGAAAAGCTCTTGGTGGTGCAGGTCGGTGATGAAAAACTGCTGCTTGGTTGTACCGCAACGGCGATTAATACATTGCATACCTGGTCGTCGCCGCAAGGGAGCGACGAGGTGATGCCTCAAGATTCGCCCTTTGCTAAATTATTAGCGCGCTTGCCCAAACAATCTGCACCTAAGACCCCAAGCGGCGATTCTGGGGGTGCATCATGAGTCGCATAGCTAAATCGCTGTTATTCATAGCAACGTGTCTGCCGTTATTCGCCAACGCGGCGCAGCTGTCTTTGCCCGCCGTAACCGCTATGCCCGCAGCGGGGGGTGGCCAAGAGTATACGGTATCGCTGCAATTGCTGGCGGTAATGACGGCGCTGACCTTATTGCCTGCGTTACTGTTAGGAATGACTGCGTTTACGCGGATTATGATTGTGTTGTCGATACTGCGCCAAGCGCTGGGTACGGGGCAGACGCCGTCAAACCAAATTTTGCTGAGTTTGGCGCTGTTTCTCACCATGTTTATTATGCAGCCAGTGGCTGAGATTGCATATAACGATGCAATTAAGCCGTATATAGCGGAAGAAATGCCCTTTGAACAGGCTGTTGAAACCGGCTTTAAACCTTTCCGTGCCTTTATGCTAAGGCAAACTCGTGAAGAAGACATTGCCCGCTTTGCCGAGATCACCGGCCAAGATGCCTTTGACAAACCGGAGGACGTACCCTTTGCCATTTTAATGGCTTCGTTTTTAACCAGTGAGCTGAAAACGGCCTTCCAAATCGGCTTTCTATTATTCATCCCCTTTGTGGTCATTGATTTGGTGGTCGCCAGTGTTTTGATGTCTATGGGTATGATGATGTTGTCGCCGATGATGATTTCGCTGCCCTTTAAAATCATGTTGTTTGTGTTAGTAGACGGCTGGAGCTTGGTAATGGGCTCATTAGCAGCGAGTTTTTACCAATGAACGCCGACACGGTTATTGAACTTGGCCGACAGGCCATGAATGTAACAGTGTTATTGGCCGCCCCCTTATTGCTGTCGGCGCTGGCCGCTGGTTTGATGATTGGTATGTTTCAGGCAGCCACCCAAATTCAAGACATGACCTTAAGCTTTATTCCGAAGCTGGTGGTGCTTGTGGTGGTGCTGGGTATAGCGGGCCCGTGGATGCTGCGTCAATTAATAGACTACACCACCCAACTGTTTGAAATGATCCCGAGCCTGGTGGGGTGACCTTACCGTGATGGGGCTTACGGCAGACCAGCTCAGCGTCTTGCTGGCGAGTGCATGGCTGCCTTTTATACGGGTAGGCGGTGCCATGATGACGGCTCCCTTATTTAGTGCAGCTTATATTCCTGCCCGCGCTCGAATTATGGTGGCGGTGTTTATCACTGCCGTTCTGCTACCGATTTTGCCTGCCCCCCCGCCAATGAATTTACTGGGCATAGAAACCATGCTCCTTATTGCCAATGAATTTCTCATTGGCTTATGTCTTGGTTTTATTATTCAGCTGGTGTTTGACGCCATCATTTTGGCGGGACAGTTAATCGCCATGGGTATGGGCTTGGGCTTTGCGATGATGGTCGACCCGCAGCGTGGCGTGCAAGTGCCGGTTTTGTCTCAGTTCTTATTGATATTTACCATGCTGCTCTTTGTCGCCATGAATGGCCATCTGGATTTTTTAGATCTATTGGCGCGAAGCTTTGAGTATTGGCCAATTGGCGGTGGCGCCTTATCTGGCGACCAGCTTGGGGTGGTTATTGTGCGCGGTGCGGAGCTGTTTACCGGTGCAATTCGAGTGGCTATCCCCGCTGTGGTTGCACTGTTAGTGGTGCAGCTTGCGATGGGTGTGGTTAGCCGCGCAGCGCCCACCTTGAACTTGTTTGCGGTGGGTTTCCCAATCGCGATGTTAATTGGTTTTATGGTGGTGGATCGCCTGTTACCAAATTTATTGCCACTTTTGTCTTCTGGTCTCGGTGCTGCCTTTGTGGCCGCCGAGCAATTTCTCGGGATATAAATCATGGCTGAGAACGAAGACGGTCAAGAACGCACAGAAGACGCATCGGAGAAAAAACTCGCCGACTCCCGAAAAAAGGGGCAGGTGCCGCGTTCAAAAGAACTCACCACCATGATGGTAACCCTGTCGGGCGCCGCTATTTTGCTATTTACTGGCGGGCAGTTGGCAGTGGCATTGCAAGATCTACTGTCGAGTAGTTTGTCGCCGAGCTTTCTCATTGCTGATGAGCGAGAATTGGCGAGTCGACTCTACGAAACCTTGGTTCGCGGCTTACTGACAATTTGGCCGTTAATGCTAATCGCCATTATTGCCGTGGTGTTTTCTTCGACCATTTTGGGCGGTTGGACGTTTAATTTAAGTGTTAAGCCATCGCGCATGGACCCGATTAAGGGGGTCGCTAAATTATTTTCTCTGCGTAGCCTCGGTGAATTAGCCAAAGCGCTTATGAAAATGGTGTTTATTGGCGCGGCGGCGATATTTCTCCTCTCGGGGCTGGCCGGCGATATTCTCGGCCTGGGCTTGCAAGAGCCAAAAGAGGCGATTAAAAACAGCGCATCACTGCTGGTTTGGTTCTTCTTTATTGTGAGCCTGCCGCTGCTCGCAATAGCGGCCATCGACGTACCTTGGCAACTGTGGAATTACCACAAGGAATTGCGCATGACCCGTCAAGAGGTGCGGGATGAGCACAAGGAATCTGACGGCCGCCCAGAAGTAAAAGCCAAACTGCGGGAAATGCAACAAGCCGCTGCCAATAACCGGATGATGGAAAAAGTCCCTACTGCCGACGTTATTATCACCAACCCCACCCATTTTGCCGTGGCCCTGAAATACGATGAAGCCCGCATGGCGGCGCCGACCTTGTTAGCAAAAGGTGCCGACAATATTGCCGCTAAGATCCGTGAATTGGCTATGGAGCACGACGTTCCCATTGTTGAGTCTCCTCGATTGGCGCGGGCGGTATTTGCCAGTACCGACCTCGATGCCGAAATTCCCGGTGGCCTGTACTTGGCCGTGGCGCAAATTCTAACCTATGTGTATCAGCTGCGCAGCTGGGAGACCTTGGGCGGCGAATACCCCGAGCCGCCAGAACCAGAGGTGGACGACGTCTACTTGAAAGACTTGCTTTAGGTCTGAGTTCAGACATTGGCCGTGGGGGATATAAGTGCCAGCCGCTTACTCCGTTGTTGGGATGGGCTCCTGCCTTCGCATGAGTGACGCTTGTTTTGCATTGTGCTTTATTTACCTTACACCTTGGGCTTAAGTCAGAGGCCGTAAGTAAGTACTGTGAATGCGTCAGCCGGTTGTGCCGTTGCAGAGATGGACTCCTGCCTACGCAGGAGTGACGATGGCCTTGGGGTGTGCGGTATCTGGGGCTTAAGTCTGATGTCAGGCGCAAGTATCGGGAAAGGGCCAGCCGGTTGTGGCGATGGGCCTTCGCAGTAGAGACGTTTTTGATCTTGTGGTTATCCTGCGCAGGCAGGGATCCATGTGAGCGCAGCGAATAAAAGCGTCTCCCATCTCCCGTCAAGCTTTAAGCGAGCACATGGTAGCTAGCGCCTGACGCTCGACTTCCAACCTGCCTTTCTAGGTATTTACCACCAATAGTAAAAAAAACTTAAAGTTCTCCCAAATGCGGCCGTTAATTGGATTGAAAGCAAACTACAGTCACTTTGACTGGTGCTTAATCAAAGACTTACGTCTTTACCGCATAGAGTGGAAAGGAGATTTACCATGGCACTTAGCATCAACACCAACGTTGCCTCTTTGAATGCCCAGCGCAATCTGCAGCGTTCACAAGAAACTTTGAACACCTCACTGCAGCGCCTTTCTACTGGTCTGCGTATTAATAGCGCGAAAGACGATGCTGCCGGTCTGGCCATCTCTACTCGCTTTACCACCCAAATCAATGGTTTGAACCAAGCGGTTCGTAATGCCAACGACGGTATTTCACTGGCGCAAACTGGTGAAGCAGCGCTAGACGAAATTACCAACAACTTACAGCGTATTCGCGAGTTGTCAGTACAGTCTGCCAACGCGACTAACTCTAACTCTGACCGTGGTGCACTCGACGCGGAAGTTCAGCAGCGTCTGGCTGAAATCGACCGGATCTCCTCACAGACCTCGTTCAACGGCCGTAAGATTCTGGATGGCTCGTTTGGTAATGCGGTGTTCCAGGTTGGCTCTAACGTTGGTGAGACTATTAGTCTTGATCTTACCGCCAGCACTCGTTTGAACTCGCTGGGTTCAACGGCTTCTGTAACTTCTGTTGATTTGACAGCGAATATTGCTGGAACTGACCCCGTTGCACCAGTAACTGCTGAAGGGGGTACAAATGAGTTTAACGCAAGCGGTTTGTATGGGAATGACTTTACCGGTGATGGGGCGTCGTTAACTTTTGATGTTGGATCAGGCGGCGCGTCGTCAACGACTCTTAACTTGACAGGAACATATGCAGACGCAGCAGCGTTCAGCACAGCCCTCTCCGGTGCACTGGATCCGGCTGAATACACTGTATCTAATGTTGGCGATGACTTCACTATTACAAGTGTCGCAACAGGGGAAGATACAGCAGTAAATATAACTTATGCCGCTGGTACGAGCGGAATTGCATCACCGGCTTTTGATCCCCAAAACGGTGTTGATCCAGTAACTGAAGTTCTTGCTGAGGATGCTGGTATCACCGTAGCGGGGGATTTCAATATTGCCATCGGTGATGCTGATCCAGTAGCGATTGCTGACGGGACTTACTTGACTGCCGACGACTTCGTGGCCGCGATTAATACCGCGCTTGGCAGTAATGGCAGTGCAGAGCTCAATGATGATGGTACGGTGTCAATCTACGCTTCAGAAGCTATTGCCTTTACCGGTGGACTGGAAGCTGACCTAGGCTTGACCGATGCCGCCGTAACAGGCAGCCTGTCCGCGAGTAACGTGCTGACAGTGTCTGGCTCAAACGACATGCTTCGCCGCGTTGACTCAGCGTTAACAGCGGTAAGCGATCGTCGCAGCGACTTTGGTGCGATCCAAAACCGCTTCGAGTCTACCATTACTAACCTGCAGACCATCTCTGAAAACTTGGCGGCATCACGCGGTCGGATTTTGGACGCTGACTTTGCGGCTGAAACTGCCAACTTGACTAAGGCGCAGATTCTGCAGCAGGCAGGCACCGCGATCTTAGCCCAGGCCAATGCATTACCACAGGCCGCTCTGAGTCTGCTGCAGTAAGTCGCAGCCCGCTAGGACCCGCCATCCATTGGATGGCGGGAATTAACGGCCCAGACAGGGAGTTAACGGGAAAGACGACGGGGCCTAAAGGCTCTGTTCGTGTTTCTGGTATAACTGTTTGATAGGGTGAGTAGGTTACATTATGGATACGAGCTTATCATTACAAGCGCTAGCGCCAAGCTATGCCAAGCCAGCGTCACCGAGTGCGACGGCGGCAAATACTAACGCGGGCGCGGCAACGCAAGCTGGCGGCCGGTTTGTGCCGGTACCGGGCGGCAAATCTTTGCCGTCTACCTCGAATTCCTCGCAAGCGGCGCCCAGTCGCACTGCCCAAGATGCCGCAAAAGCACGGGGTGAAGAGACCAAACCGACCAATGAGTTAAGCCGTTTGGCCATGGCTTTGGTGGCAGAATTTGACTCAACAAATAGTATAGAGAAAACATCGCAAGCGGTTGCCAAACTCAATGAAATCCTTAAGGACCGCGAGCGCGACCTCGAATTTTCGGTAGACGACACTACTGGTAGAACAATTTTAAAAGTCATTCACGCCGAGTCGGGTGAAGTTATACGGCAGATACCGCCAGAAGAATTATTGAATATTGCCCGTACTTTTATTGAAGGTACCGGCAGTTTGATTGAAGACCAGGCTTAATTGGCGCATAACGTGCATTGCCTGTGTTTGAATGGCTAAATCGTTCACGCTTTTGCGTGGCAAAGTAACAGCAGGCCATGGGTTTTGTAGGAGGTTAATGGCAGCCTTCGCAAATAATTCAGGCTAAGGCACCTTAGGTGCAGGAGACATTATGGCGTCGGTAACAGCATCGGGTGTTGGATCAGGGCTGGATATCAATAGTATTGTCTCGCAATTGGTTCAGGCTGAACGCGCCCCTCAAGAAACCCGTCTCGCTTCCAAAGAAGCGCGCATTCAAGCGCGCTTGTCGGCCTTTGGGTCGCTTAAATCGGCATTGTCGACCTTTAAAAACAGCCTTAGCGCCTTAAAAAATGCCGATACCTTTACCAAGCGCTCGGCATCCTCCTCAGATAATGCTGTTTTTACGGCAACCACAACAGCAGCGGCTGCCGCGGGTACATATTCGGTAAAAGTAGAGCAATTGGCCGCCAAACACACCATTGCGTCGCAAGCTTATACGGACAGCGCTACGGTGGTCGGCAGTGGGGTGCTGAGCTTTAGCCAGAACGGCGAAACGTTTTCGGTGACAATTGCCGACGGTGAAGACTCCCTAGCGGCAATCCGCGACGCGGTAAACAAGGCCGCTGATAATACCGGCGTAGCAGCGAGTATTGTGACCGATCAAGATGGCGCCCATTTGGTGTTTTCATCTAGTAAAACGGGTGTGGCGAACAGTATACAAATCGACGTAACGCCGAGTGCAAGCGATACCGGTGATTTGAGCCAGTTGGCCTATGATCCTGGGCAAACGAGCCCAATGAGCCAGAAGGCTGAAGCTAAGGATTCTATTGTTGTTGTAGACGGTTTTACCCAAACCAGCGCAAATTTAAAGTTTGAGGGCATGTTGGAAGGGATCACCATTGATGTTAAAACGGCCAAACCCGGTGAAAGCCTGAGTTTAACGGTAAAGCATGACACCGCCGCGGTTAAGAAAAGCATTGAAGGCTTCGTGACTGGCTACAATAGCTTGATAGCAACCCTGAATGATTTAACCGCCTATAATCCAGAGGCAAATACCGCTGGCTTATTGCAGGGGGATTCCGCCACCCGCAGTGTGGCGAATAGAATACGTCAGGAAATGGGCACCCTTGTTAGCGGTTTAGACGTGGACTTAGATTCCCTGGCAGAGCTAGGGATAACCACGATAGAAAAGGGCAAGCTAAAGCTGGATGCTACTAAGCTGACGTCGGTGCTTGACACTGATTTCGCCAATGTGGCGGGCGTGTTTGCCGGTGAAAATGGCTACGCCACCCGTTTAGATACATTGATAGGTAATATTACTGCTGGAGGCGGAATTTTAGACAACCGCACCGCAGGTTTAAAACAGCAGGTGGAACGCATCGCCGATCAGCGTGAGACCTTAAATCGGCGGGTGGCATCAATTGAAGCGCGTTACTTAGCACAGTTTTCGGCCTTAGATACCTTGCTGGGTCAATTGAACGCAACGGGTACGTTTTTAACTCAGCAGTTAGATAATTTACCGGGGGCAGTGTTTAAGAAGTAAGCGTGTTTTTATTGCGCCGCAAGTAAGTATTTTCCACCGTAAATGACTGTAAATAATACTAAAGAAAACCAGTGAAGAGCCGTCAATTAAGGTAGGCATACAGAGCTTACCAAGAGGAAGAAAAATGAGCTATTCAGCAGGTAGAGCGACCCAGGCGTACGCATCCGTTGGCGCCCAATCTTCAGTGGCGGCGGCCAGCCCGCATCGCTTAATACAATTGTTAATGGACGGTGCCTTAGATCGTTTGGCCGTAGCTAAGGGGCATATGCAGCGCAAAGATGTACAACGTAAAATTGTTACCATAGACCGTATTATGTCAATTGTTGATGGCTTGCGGATGAGTCTCGATCACAGCGTAAACACCGAGATGAGCGAGAATTTAGAAAATCTTTATGATTATATGAATCGTCGCTTACTGCTTGCCAATATCAACAATGATGAAGGGGCTCTCGACGAAGTTGCGTCGCTATTGAAAGAGTTGAAAGAAGCTTGGGATGCCATTCCGAGTGAGGTAAGTGGTACGGAGTCGAATGCAAGTTATCAGGCTGAGCTGGTATAGTATTTGCTCTGTATAGTTTATTTTCCGTGGGGTAACGGTGGGTCGAGTAGCTTCTTTGCTTTTGACCAATGTTGCTCGGATTGTGCTAGCCGGGCTATTTGACAGGTGATAAATGAGTATTGAAATACTGCGAAATCCCGAGGTGCTAGGTGCGCGTGAGCGTGAACTTCGCGACATTTTGCTGATGAGTGAAAATATTCAGCATCTTGCCGAGAATAACGACTGGGCCGAAGCGGTTGCTGAACAGTATCGCCGCCGCGCCCTAATGGATGCGTTTTTTGCTAAGGACTGCGCCCCTTCAGAAAGCCAGCAAGTGGCTGAGGTCATTGAAGCAGTTCTAAACATTGATCAACAGGTGACGAATGTTTTGTATCAGCAGCGCAGCAGCATGTTGACTGATGCCAATCAGTCTCGGCAAAACGTACGTAACGTTGATGCTTATTTGAGTCATAGTGTGTCGTAAATAGCGCGTATGATCACCGCGTAACCTTTGACTTGCTTTCGCAAATTTCGCGTTTTTCCCCCAATGCCACAATAAAATTCTTGCACTATTAATATCTTGGAAATAGTATTCTGACTATATGGGTTAGTTGTGTGGACGTACTCTGATATTGCTAAGTTAGTTTTTAGCACCTAGGGCTTTCCCCTATACCCAAGCGTGAGCTGAATTCGGCATCATAGCGACTAATTAATTTGATTATTTTGGTCGCCGGCTTTGTGTTTGCAATCTCGCACTGCTATACATAATCCGAGCTCGTGAAAAGGTTCTCGACTTAATGACCGCTTCCGTTCAGATAAATAATAATGTGATTTCAAGTGGGTGTGATATCGCTGTTCCTAAGGCAATGGAGTCTGATGCTATGCAAGCACTTGATGCGCTTATTAGTCAGGTGGCAGGCTTCGACACATTGGTACTTATTCGCGGTGAGTCGGGTAGTGGCAAAGAAGTTGTTGCCCGTCGGATCCATGCTGCGTCATCCCGTGAAGCCAAACCCTTTGTGCCGGTGAATTGCGGCGCGATACCCGCAGATTTATTAGAAAGTGAGCTATTTGGTCATGAAAAGGGCGCTTTTACCGGTGCGGTAGCTACTCGCAAAGGCCGTTTTGAAATGGCCGAAGGCGGGACCTTATTCCTGGACGAGATCGGCGATATGAGTTTGCCGATGCAGGTCAAGTTATTAAGGGTTTTACAAGAGCGCAGTTTTGAGCGTGTGGGCAGTAATCAGACTCAGCATTGTAATGTACGAATTTTGGCTGCAACCCATCGCGATTTAGAGGCGATGGTTCGCGAGGGTAGTTTTCGCGAAGATCTCTTTTATCGTTTAGATGTGTTTCCTATTGAAGTGCCAGCGCTCCGTGAACACGCCCAAGACGTGTCGGCCTTAATGGCCTTGTTCATGACAAAGCTAGAAGCCAAAGGCATGAAACCGCCCAAGTTCGCCGGCAGTGCAATGAGGGCATTACAGCAGTACGCTTGGCCCGGCAATGTACGTGAGTTAGAAAATTTAATGGAGCGCTTGGCTATTACGCATGGGGCTAAGCTACTCCGGTCTCAGGATCTCCCTAAGAAATACCAGATGATCGGTCTTGTCGATAATGACGATGATACGAGTCGCGATGATCAAGATGCCTTGCTGTCGTCGCTGGTCGCTTATCACGCCGATGACGATGAAGTTGTTCTTGATGTTACATCGAATCCAGGTCGTCCGCCCTTGCCAGATAGCGGCATCGACTTGAAAGGCTATCTGCTTGAAATTGAACAGTGGTTTATCAGTGAAGCGCTGCGCAAGGAAGAAGGCGTCATTACTCGGGCTGCTCAATTGCTGGGCTTACAGCGCACGACGCTTGCCGAGAAGATGAAAAAACTTGGCGTGTCTTAGCTAAAATTTTTTGTTGGTTTAGCGCTATATCAACTGCATTCGCTATCGCTCACTTGGATCCCTGCCTGCGCAGGGATGACGCAGCCACGTAGTTCGTTACGCTGATTTTCAGGGTATTTGCCTTACGACGTCACCCCTGCGAAGGCAGGGGTCTATCCCAGCCACGAAGTGTAGCTTCGTTACGATGACTTCAGGGTATTTGCCTTGCGACGTTACCCCTGTGAAGGCAGGGGGCTATCCTTGCCACGAAGTGTAGCTTCGTTACGATGACGTCAGGGTATTTGTCTCACAACGTCACCCCTGCGAAGGCAGGGGTCTATTCCCGCCACGAAGTGCAGCTTAAACACCAATACTGAAGCACATTCCTTGCGTTTGAATACTTGTTTACGTAACGCTGAATTACAAGGGCTGTCGTGATTGCGACGATTTGGCTTTGATTTAGCGTCGCTCCTTTACCGTCAAGCTTTCAGCAACGCAGTCGGATGGCGTCGCCAAAAAAATGGCGAATTCGCTGAGTTATTATTTAACTTGTTGTATTTAAAGTATTTTTTGTGATGGCATGTTGCTTGCTTTGTCTAGGCTAAAGCGATTAATAGAGAGTTCGGGGCATGATTAAAATTATTGATACCGGCCGCAAAGGTGAAAGCAATAAATCTCTAACATCTGAATACTATCGCGAACTTTGCCATAGAGAATTGTTGAGTAGTGGGCAGCAGCTGCGTGCGGTGTTGGCCACGCTTCATAAGAATAAGCTTGCAGGTTTTGCTGAAGGAGGCGCGCGTCATGTCTGAGTTAATTGTTGCCGATATTGCCTCGCAATCCCTTAAAGCAATGGCGTCCAGAGTGGCGATGACCGATGCAACGGTGTTGATAAGCGGCCAGAGTGGCGCGGGCAAAGAGGTGTATGCCCGCTATATTCACAATAACTCACGTCGCAGTAGCGGCCCTTTTGTGGCGTTGAATTGCGCGGCGATTCCAGAAAATATGCTCGAAGCCATGCTGTTTGGCTATGAGAAGGGCGCGTTTACCGGGGCGATTAATAGTCATGCGGGTAAATTTGAGCAGGCTCAGGGCGGCACATTGCTGCTGGATGAGATTTCGGAGATGGAGCTTGGCCTACAGGCTAAGTTGCTACGCGTTCTGCAAGAGCGTGAGCTGGAACGTTTGGGTAGTCGTAAAACCCTGAATCTGGATGTACGGGTGATTGCCACCAGCAACCGAGATTTGCGGGAAGTCGTCAGAGCAGGGATGTTCCGGGAGGATTTGTTTTACCGGTTGAATGTATTTCCTTTGCATATTCCCGAGTTAGCCGCGCGACGCGGTGACATACTACCTCTGGCGCAGAGTTTTCTGGCGCGCGATTGCAGTATTCAAAGTGTTGACGGCGTATTAACGGACGATGCCATTGAAAAGCTAATGCACTACCGCTGGCCGGGGAATGTTCGCGAGCTTGATAATGTTATTCAGCGGGCTTTGATTCTGCGGCAGGGCAATGAAATTACCGATCAAGATATTCAGTTTGAGTCTGGCATGAGCTTTATCAACGATCAAACCTACAGTGCCGATACGCCGATGCGTCGCTCAGATGACAGTGATGTTGGCAGTGGTGGAGTTTTGGATGGGTTTATGCGCGACCAGGAGCGGCGGCTTATTAGTGACGCCTTGCGTTTGGGCCGATCTAAAAAAGAAGCCGCAGAAATATTGGGTATTAGCCCCCGTACATTGCGCTATAAATTGGCGCGTTTGCGTGAACAAAGTTACCTGATGGGTTAAGGAGATAGGCCATGTCAGACATGAAGGTTGATCAAATACTCACTCAGATTCGCGCCTTGCGGGAACAGACCGGCGTTGCGAAGTCGGGCATGGTGGAGGCAGACAGTTTCGCCGTTAATGCGCCCTCTAACGTCAATTTTGGGGCGATGCTTAAAGAGTCTATTAACGCGGTTAACAGTACTCAGCAAGCCTCCGGTGCGCTGGCTGCGGCGTTTGAGGCCGGTGCTAAGGATGTTAGCTTGACCGAAGTAATGGTAAATATGCAAAAGTCGGAAGTGGCTTTTAAGGCCGTCGTTGAAGTTCGTAATAAGTTTGTTGATGCTTACCAAGAAGTCATGCGGATGTCGATGTAATGCCTTTGCTGGTGGGAATGGTAATGAGAAATATACTGACGGTGGGCTACCAACATGGCTGAAGCTAAAAGCAATCCGCTGACGGGTTTACTCGCTGATTTGGCGAAAAATGATGTAATGCGTCAGCTGTTGATATTGGTGGGCATTGCCGCCAGCGTGGCTATTGGCGTGGCTGCCGTAATGTGGTCCCAGGGTACGGATTACCGCACCTTATATGCGAATGTTGCCCCGGAGCGAGCAGCGGGCGTAATTGATGCCCTCAATGCTGCGGGTATTCCTTATAAAATTCAGGAGCCAACTGGCTCTATTATGGTTCCCTCTGAAAAAATTCATGACGCGCGAATTAAATTGGCAGGCCAAGGCGTTATGCGTGATGGCACCGGAATGGCAATTCTGGAGCAAGAACAGGGTTTTGGTGTTAGTGAGTTTATGCAGTCTAAGAAGTATCACTACGCGCTAGAGCAGGAATTGGCGAGCACCATTGAGAGTATGCATCAGGTGCGCAAGGCGCGGGTGCATTTGGCTATTCCGAAACAATCGGTGTTTGTACGTGATCGCAAACCGGCCAGCGCCTCGATTATGTTGGATATTTATCCCGGTAGTAGTATTGATAAGCAGAACGTCAATGCCATCATGAACTTGGTGGCTTCAAGTATTACCGGTTTGGCGCCCGAGCAGGTAACGGTGGTCGACCAGCAAGGCAATCAATTGTCTGAGCAGGGCGATAAAGATGATTTGGGTTTAAGTTCTCGTCAGTTTAGTTACCGCCAGCGTATTGAAAGCGCTTACGAAGACAGTATTGAAGATTTGCTCAGACCACTCGCCGACGCTGGCCAAGTAAGAGTGAAGGTGTCTGCCGATGTGGATTTTTCCACTGGCGAAGAAAGCCGCGAAAGCTGGAACCCTGATCGTCAAGTTGTGCGCAGTGAACAGATTAACGAGCAGGGGCGCAGTGCTGCGGGTAACGCTGGCGCTACAGGTATTCCGGGGGCACTGACTAATGAGCCGCCAAGTATTGGTGGCCAGACGACAGGCGAGGGTGATGGTGTTGGGGCTGGCAGTCGCTCAATAGTGCGCAATTACGAAATCGAGCGGGTACTAAACCATACAACCACGCCAACAGGTTTGATTAAAAAGCTCTCGGTAGCTGTTGTGGTAGCGAATCGCGCGGGCCCTAGCGAAGGCGGACAAGCGACCTCGGTTGAAATTAGCGCAGCTGAGCTAGAAAAGTTAAATCTCCTGGTGAGGGATGCGATTGGCTTTGACCTTGAACGGGGCGACCGGGTCACGGTGGTGTCGGCAGATTTTCAAACGCCGGTGGGCTTTGGTGACGAAATGAGTGCCCCCGGATTTTGGGAGCAGCCTTGGTTTGCCAATTTAATTCGCCAAACCTTTGCAGGGCTGGCGGTATTGCTCATTGTATTTGCCGTGCTGCGGCCTGGCATGCGAACCCTGATGCAAGGGGGCGGTGCTGCACGTGGGACGCTGCCGCCGGGTAGCGCGGTCGACGGTGTTACCGGTGAAGTCTTGCACCCGGCCGTGGCGGCACTGGGTGGCCCGCAAATGACGCCTGCCCAGTTGGGTGGAAAAATGGGTTTTGAAGAAAAAATGACCGAAGTGCGCTCGGTGGCGAATGAAAGCCCGGAACGCGTGGCGCAAGTAATGAAAAAATGGGTGTCGGAAGAAAATGGTAAATCCTAATATGGCAGTAGGTGCGGGTGGTAAGGGCAGTGAAAAAGCGGCCTTGTTTCTATTGATGCTGGGTGAAGAACAGGCATCTAAGGTGCTGCAATTTGTTGACCCCCATGAAGTGGAACTCATTGGCACCGCGATGGCTGCGATTCGCAGTGTGGACAATCAGCGCGCCGAGGCGGTGGTCGACGACTTTAGAATGTCGATGCAGTCGGAGACGTCGCTTGGGGTCGGTGTGCACGGCTATGTGCGCAAATTATTTACCTCGACGCTCGGTGAGCAAAAAGGCGCGACCTTGGCTGATCGGGTATTGGGTGACGAAGAGTCACAGGAGATGAATTCCCTGCGCTGGTTGGAACCCGACGCCCTGCTACATATGTTGAAAGATGAACATCCACAGTTGATCGCCATTACCATGGCGCATATGGACCAAGAGCAGGCTGGCGCGTTGTTGAAGCAAATGGCGCCGGATTTACAAGATGATATTGTGATGCGCATTGCTAATATGCAGACAATTCCGCAAGCGGCCATGCGTCAGTTACAAACGGTATTAAAGAAAAAGCTCTCGGTTACGGCAACCTTTAAAAACCGCAAAATTGATGGAGCGCTGACCGTAGCCGGGATTATGAATGGCTTAGATCCGGAAGCGGAAACACGGATTTTGGAGTCGGTTGCGAAAAAGAATGAAGCACTGTCTGAGAAAATTCAGGACCTGATGTTCTTGTTTAGCAACTTGATTAATATTCCTGACAAGGGCATTCAATTATTACTTCGAGAGGTCAGCTCCGATATTTTACCCATGGCCTTAAAAGGCGCAGACCAAAAAGTGCGCGATAAGATTATGGGCAATATGTCTAAACGCGCTAGAGAGATGTTAATTGAAGACATGGAAGCGCGTGGGCCAATGAAGTTGAGCGATGTTGAAGCTGCCCAGAAAGATATACTCGCCGTCGCCAGAAAATTGGCGGAAGCAGGGCAAATCGATTTAGGGCGCGGCGGTAATGATGATTATGTGTGAGACAGCTGTGCTATTTAACTGCAAATTACATCATTAAGAGGCTGCTATGGCGGATGTGTTCCAGGTGTTTGTGCCGCGGGTAATTGATGCCGAAGCACTTAATGACGCGCCGGAAGTGCTTGAGTCTGCGAAGGCTGCGGTCGAACACCGGACCTGGCAGTTACCTGAAATCTCGGTATTGGCGTCGCCGGTATCGAACGTGGCTGCTAGGCCTGATCGAATCGAAGCCGATGCTCCCGAACACACTCACCAGACTGATACGTTTGAGGAGGAGCGGAAACTAGCTCATGATCAGGGCTTTCAGCAAGGGCTTAAAGACGGGCAGCAGGAATCTAAGCGTCTGTTGGCTGAACAAAGTCAGCAGTTACAACTGGCTTTGGCGGCGTTACGCGAGCCCCTGAAGTGGGTTGATAGTGAGCTAGAGCGCGAGCTGTTTACAATGACCCTGGCCATATCAAAGCAATTATTACGTCACGAATTAAGTTTGCGACCTGAACTCATTGAAAATCTCATTCATAAAGCCGTGGCGGCATTACCCTTAAGTAACAGCGGTTTTGATATTGTCCTGAACCCTGACGACGCTGATGTGCTGCGAGGCTTGCACGCTGAGCGCAATGAAGTGTTGGATCCCGCTTGGCGTTTGATTGAGGATGCCACGGTAAGTCGAGGTGGCTGTCGTATTAACAGCGATCATTCAAGAATTGATGAAGAGCTAGAAACGCGTATTCAGCAGGTTGTTGCTGAAATGCTGGGTGAGACGATGGTGCCTCCGCAGGCAGACGATAATGACATTGTTGAGCGCGGAGTTTAAACGGTGATAAATGATCCCAGCGCACAAATACAGCAGCGCTTTGCCTTGTATAGACAGCGCCTAAGCGGTGCTGGAAAACCGATAGTTGAGGGCCAGCTCAAAAGGGTGGTAGGCACGATGCTGGAGGCCGTGGGCTGTAAAGCGCCGGTAGGTGGCTATTGCCTGGTTGAAGCCGCAGATGGCGATTGGTTAGAAACCGAAGTGGTCGGCTTTGCCGCCGATAAAATTTTACTTATGCCCACGGGTGAGCTGCGCGGCGTAATGCCCAATGCCAGAGTTATTCCCATTGCCAAGGGCTCAGATTTCCCCGTGGGTGATGAGTTATTAGGTCGGGTGTTGGATGGCGCAGCCAAACCGCTGGACGGCAAAGGACCTTTGCATTGCAAGCAAACTCGCTCGATCAATGGCACGCCGATTAACCCCCTGTTGCGCCAGCCTATTCGGGAGCCTTTGGATGTAGGGGTGCGCTCAATAAACTCACTGCTAACGGTGGGCCGCGGGCAGCGTTTAGGCTTATTTGCCGGTAGCGGCGTAGGTAAAAGCGTGTTGCTGGGCATGATGACCCGCTTTACCGAGGCCGATGTGGTGGTGGTGGCCTTAATTGGCGAACGTGGCCGCGAGGTAAAGGAGTTTATTGACAGCATTCTTGGCACTGAAGACATGAAGCGGGCGGTGGTGATCGCAACACCAGCAGATCATCCGCCGCTGATGCGTATGCGGGGGGCATGGCTGGCAACATCGATTGCAGAGCATTTCCGTGACCAGGGTAAGCAAGTGTTATTACTTATGGATTCGTTAACCCGATTCGCCCAAGCTCAACGTGAGGTGGCCTTGGCTACAGGTGAGCCACCTGCGACGAAGGGTTATCCGCCGTCAGTTTTTGCTCGCCTACCGGCCCTTGTCGAACGCGCGGGTAATGGCGCCGTTGGTGGTGGCTCAATAACGGCGTTTTATACAGTGCTTGCTGAGGGTGATGACCAAAATGACCCCATAGTGGATTCAGCGCGAGCGATTCTAGACGGTCATATTGTGCTGTCGCGGGCCTTGGCTGATGCCGGGCATTTCCCTGCCATTGATGTGGAACGTTCGGTAAGTCGAGCCATGAATGATATTACCGATAAGAGCCATCAAGATCAGGTGCGCTATTTTCGGCAGATGTACTCGCTTTATCAGCAAAATCGCGACCTTATAACGATTGGCGCCTACCAGCGGGGCAGTGATGCCCGTTTGGATCACGCCGTTGGCTTGTGGCCGAATATGGTGAAATTCCTGCAACAAGCCTATGATCAATCAGAGCCGTTCGACAGTTCGCTTGATCAGCTAAATTTATTACTGGACGACGCATAAGCTAAATAGGTGACTAAATGAAGAAATCTCAGCGTATGCAAACCGTGAATAGCTTGGCGGACCGCAAAGAACAGGAGCAGGCTAAGCGTTTTGCAAAAAGCCAAAAGCACTTTGATCACCAGCAAAAGAAATACGACGAGTTAAAGCAGTATTATCGTGAATACGCTGATGCTAGCCAGAGTCACACTGCGCAAAAATTGGACGTACACCGTTTACAAGAAACCCGTCATTTTATGAGTAAGCTTGCCAAGGCGGTGACCCAGCAGGGCGAAGCCGTCGCGCGTGCTGAAGCCAATGTGGCGACCGAACGTCAGCATTGGTTAGACAGTCGCTGTCGCGCAATGAGTTTAGAGAAGCTCACTGATCGCTATCGCGAGCAGGAGCAGCAGCTGGTCAATACGGAAGAACAGCGGCAAGCAGACGACCTAACCAGTCAACGCTTTGTTTGGTCGGCTCGACAAAATATGGATATGGCATAAGCCTTGCTCTAATTTTAGTATTGCCGGTTTTAGCCTCGGGGCTGCCGAATCAGATTAATCTGTAAAGGTTACTTTTTTATGCCGTCTAGCTCTCTTCCCGCGCTGAGTAGCAGCGAAGCAGTTCAGTCAGGGCGCGCCGCCGTGAAAGGGGCGAATGCCAGTGATTCGACCTCGCAATTGCCCTTTAATCAATTGCTTGCCGGAAATATGGGCAAGGCAAGTCATCTTCATACCGACACCGACACACCGAGCGATGCCGATGCTTTGGCTCTGTTAAATGAAGAAGCTGGTGATGGCTTAAATGTCTTAGCGCAGAATCTTGCGAGCGGCAAAGACTTGCCGCTAGTGGGCAAAGATTTGCCGCTCACCTCGCCTGTCAGTGCCGCTAGCACCGCACTCGCGGGGGGCGCAGACGGTTTAGATGCTGAGCACAGCGTAGTGGGCTGGCAGCAGGTGCAAATCGACTGGTCGCGAACTCAGCTGGGCGCAGCGATGAGCATTGACGACAACAACGCACTGGGCGGCGGTAATCGCGGTCAACAGGCGGTAGACCAGCTTCTCTTACAGCAAGCAAAACTCCTGCAGAGCGAAAATCAGGGTAAAGCGCCAATGTTACTGGCCGCGACTCAGCCTGCGCTAACACCCCAAACAACTAGCTTTGCGGCGGCGCTGCAGGGTGCAGTTGCGGTAGGTGAGGGGCTAATGCAAAGCAAAGGTCAAAAGCTAGAAAGCCTTAACGTGGATATTGAATTTGGTGAGTTGGCGGCGATGTCGCAACTTAAAGACGGCTTAAATAGCGCGAGTAGCAGCGCATCGCGTGCGCCCGTGGCATTGACCATGAGTCAGAGCTTGGTCGACAACCCTGGTTGGGGGCAGGCTATGGCCGCACGGATTGGTATGATGATGAATAACGGTGTTCACACCGCAACTATGCAATTGAATCCAGCAGAGCTGGGTAGTATCCACATTCAGCTATCTATGCAGGGCGACAGTACCTCGGTGCAGTTTCAAACGCAGAATGGTGATACCAGTGATTTAATTGAAAAAATGCTGCCGCGCCTTAATAGCAGTCTTGAGCAGCAAGGCTTGCGCTTGGATGAGGTGAAAGTTAGTCATAACCCAAATCTTGGCAATGGCGCTGCAGCCAATGGCAACCAACAATTTGCCGGTGAGTCAGCTGGTCAGCGCGATTTAAACGGGCGTGCGGCGAATGCCGACCTAGCGAGTAGTGATAAGCGCGATGATGAGTTAGGCAATCAAGCTGACGTCATAGCTGCCAGTGACGGTAGGCTTGCGGTTGATTATTACGCCTAAGGAAAATGTGGTGTTTTCACTGTAGGGCGACGCCGTCGTCCGCTTCTCTCCTGCTAATTTGGGTGTTGATAATTATCCTTGTTAGCACTGGAACTTTTTGATTCTTTTCTCCACCAATGGCCAGTGCTTCCCCGTGCGTTGTTTATACTAGGGTTGTCAGCATTTGTGGCGGTCTTTCTCTGTTGACCGCGTGTGATTTCAAACCTAGGAAATACCATGGCCCAGCCCTTTCTTTATAATTACGACAGTCTGTTGATTACCGGTGTTTTGTTTCTTCTTATTGTCTTGTTGAATGAAGTCGGTTTTAGAATCGGTCGCTTTGTGCAACACAGTACGGATTCCGAGGTAAAGACGCTGACGGGATCGATACAGGGCAGTATTCTCGGCTTGTTAGCGCTGTTATTAGGTTTTACCTTCAGCATGTCTATGCAGCGTTTTGACGGCCGCAGTGAGGCTTTAATTGCCGAAGCCAATGCTATTGGCACTGCGAGCTTACGGGTGCAGCTATTGCCGGTGCAGTTTCAGGACGAGGCCAATGCCTTGCTGGCACGTTATGTTGATATGCGGATTGCGATTGGTAAGGTTGATTTAAGCCACGCCTTGGAGCGCAAAAAATACAATCAAACGATTGCCGCGCTGCAAAGTGAATTGTGGGCGCTGGCTGTGGCGGCAACCAATGCCGACCCGCGCCCCGTAACGTCTGGGGCCTTTGTTAACTCCTTGAATGAAATGATCGACAGCCAAGGCAAACGCAATGCCCTGCAGCAAATGCGGGTGCCGGAAGTTGTGCTCTTACTGTTGTTTACGGTGTTTATTGCCTCTGGCGGCATGCTGGGGTATTCAAGCGGTTTAAGTGGTAAACGAGTGGTGGCGCCGACCCTGATGGTGTCGTTTTTAATTGCCATGATTGTGTTTATTATTATTGATCTTGATCGCCCCAAGCGCGGCTTAATTATGGTTGATCAAAGTAGTTTGTTGGCTTTGCAGAATGCCCCAGTAACGCAATTGGGCCATAGCAATTAATTTTGTATATTGAATTCAAGGCATAAAAAAGGGGCTGCGAGCAGCCCCGTTAGTTGACCGGTATGGCAGGCTTACTTTAGCAAGTCGCGGCCAATGATCAGCTTCATTACTTCGTTAGTACCTGCGTAGATACGCTGAACGCGTGAGTCGGCAAAAGCGCGAGCCACTGGGTATTCCCACATAAAGCCATAGCCGCCGTGCAGCTGCAGACACTCATCGATTACTTTGCACTGGAGGTCAGTGGTAAGTAGCTTGGCTTTTGCAGCCATGACTGAGTCGAATTTGTGTTCAACATGCAGCTCTAGGCAGCGATCTAAAAACACCCTCGCGGCGCAAACTTGGGTTTCTAGTTCAGCCAATTTAAACTGGGTGTTCTGGAATGTAGCAACTGTTTTGCCAAAAGCGTTGCGCTCTTTCACGTAAGCTATGGTCTGTTCCAGAATTGACTCGGCATTTGCGACAGCGATAATGGCCACGTTTAATCGCTCTTGCGGAAGGTCTTGCATCATATAGATGAAGCCTTTGCCTTCTTCGCCCAGCAACTGATCTTTTGATAGCCGCACGTCTTGGAAGAACAGCTCTGAGGTGTCTTGTGCTTTAAGGCCAATTTTCTCTAAATTTTGACCTTTGGTAAAACCGGGCGTGCCCGCTTCCATTAAGAACAGACTGATGCCCTTGGCGCCAGCACTGGGGTCGGTTTTGGCGACGACAATAACGAGATCGGCAAGCTGACCATTGGTGATGAACGTTTTGGAGCCATTAATAATGTAATCGTCACCGTCTTTAATCGCGGTGGTCTTAATGCCCTGTAAGTCAGAGCCCGCAGCGGGTTCCGTCATGGCAATAGCCATGATGGTTTCGCCGGTAACGCACTTGGGCAGGTATTTTTGCTTTTGGGCTTCAGTGCCGTAGCGTTCGATGTAAGGTACCGCGATATCTGAGTGCAATCCCCAGCCAATACCGGTTAAGCCTGAGCGGCCGCATTCTTCGTCGACAATAGCGTTATAACGGAAATCAACACCGACACCGCCGTATTCTTCAGCGACGCTAGGGGAAAGGAAACCCTGTTCGCCAGCTTTGATCCACAGTTCGCGATCAACCTGGCCATCTTTCTCCCACTGTGCGTGGTATGGCGCTGCTTCGGTTTCTAAGAATTTGCGGACCGAGCCGCGAAACAATTCATGCTCTTCTTCGTAAACAGTTCTTGGGATCATCGACATAGGGTATCCTCCGGTGAATAAGCTAGCTATTATTATGCCTATGTTAGCAGAGTCAACTTGTAATGCCAGCGGAGATTTTTGGCCTTTTCATGACCGTCTGCAGTGCTGTAATTTTTCAAAAATGACCAAGAGAACATGACATGACGATTTGGACAAACACACCCAGTATAGATGAAGCTAACGCAATGTCGGCGAATACCATTGTTGAGGTGCTGGGAATCACAATTACCGATATTGGCACGAACTCTATTACGGGCACTATGCCGGTCGATAAGCGTACCCATCAGCCCTTTGGTATTCTTCATGGCGGGGCCTCAGTAGTACTCGCCGAAACGCTGGGCAGTCTTGCGGCCAATTTAGCCTGTGAGAAAGGCTTTGTTTGCGTAGGGCTTGATATCAACGCCAACCATATTCGCTCAGTGCGCAGCGGCTTGGTCACCGGTGTGGCAAAAGCGGTACATATTGGTCGCAGCACGCAAGTGTGGGAAATTCGTATTGCTGATGAAGCCGATAAAACGGTGTGTGTTTCGCGGCTGACAATGGCGGTGATAGCGGCGTCTTAGCGGCGGGCGGCAGATTGAATATAAGGCGATACGCTTGAAATGGGCGACGCTAAACGCTAATGCAAGAAAACAGCGCGCTGTTTGGTGGCGCGTTTACCAGCGCCCGTCAAACCTCACCCAAGCCGATGTTTCACTGCTCACTGGGCTGCTGTAAACTTACGCCCCATTTATTCTTGAGGCCCCAACAATGACCGCAGCACGCTTCCAACGCCTGCGTCAGGTTTTAGCATTCCGCCAGCCCGATCTCACTATTGTTACTGACAATGTGCATAAAAGCCGCAATCTCTCAGCGATTGTGCGCACCGCAGATGCCGCTGGTATTGGCAGTATGCACTGTGTTATTCCCGACAAAGACTACAAGGCCTTCCGCGGCACGGCGATGGGCTCGCACAGCTGGGTGAATGTTGAGCGTAAACAGGATGTGACGACTGCCTTGGCGCCCTTAAAAGCGCAGGGCTATCAAGTGCTGGCAGCCCATCTTGGCGAAGGCGCGGTCGATTTTCGGGAACCGGATTACACCAAACCCACGGTGATTTTAATGGGAGCGGAGAAGCTCGGCGTCAGCCCGGCCGGTTGTGCGCTCGCCGACGCATTTATCACCATACCGATGATGGGCATGGTGCAGTCCTTTAATGTCTCGGTTGCCGCAGGCATTATCTTGGCCGAGGTTCAGCGTCAACGGCAGCTTGCGGGCCTATATAGCAAGCCTCGCCTCGACGATGAAAGCTATCAGCGCACCTTGTTTGAATGGGCTCAGCCGAAAATGGCTGATTACTGTCGCGCCAATGGCTTGGCTTATCCGCCCATGGACGAGGACGGCGAGCTACTTGATGGCTTGGGCTGGCAGTTGGCTGTACGGGAAGGGCGGGCGTCGAAGGCGTAGTCGGATGTCGGGTGTCTGGCGTCAGACGCTGTAGGCTTACCCCTGCCTTCGCAGGGGTGACAGGGTGACACGGAGACTGGAGACGCTAAGTCAAAATCAGGTCCCCGCGGTTGTGGTCGTTAATAAGCGCAGCGCATGCTTGTAAGCGTTTTCCGTCTCCCGTCCAGCATTTAGCTTTCCCAGTCAGCGATTAATTCTAACAGGGCGCTCTTTTCACGTCCGACCTCCGACCTCCGACATCAGACTCGCCCCCCATCAGCGTCATCTAATTGGGTGATATAAGCACCCCTGCAAAACTGCCACACTGCCTCAATAATAAAAGGAGGCAGGCAATGGCAGACAATTCAGTCGATGAGGTCGTCAGCGGCGAAATTTGGGATCAATTTTGTGACGAGTTGAAGGTGGCGGGGCAGCAAATTCTTCGGGCTGAAGCGCCAAACGATGCCTTTAATCGCGCTGAAGGCTGGCGTTACTTAACGCGCTTGACTCGTATTGGCCTCGATATGTTTATGGAGTGCAGTGACCGCGATTTTCCGACATTTTATCGACCTTCTCATGAAACCGCGAAAATTGGTGCAGACAACCCAGACAATATCTATCTGCGCGCCGAAATTAATGGCATGAACGACTATCGCATTAGTGGCAGTCGGGGCACGGTCGCGTATTTGGGGTTTATTGCGATTGCGGGGGGCTACGAAGAGGCCGATGGCAATATGCGCTCGGTGGCATCGCTTGATACCCACAGTGGCTTGGAGGTCAATGCCGACGGCAGTGTGGAGGTGATTTTGTCGCGGCATCCGCAGCCGGGCAATTGGCTTAAAATTACCGACGACACGCTTGCTGTTTTGGTGCGCGAAACCTTTCTAGACCGGAACACCGAGGTGTTTGCCGATCTTAAAATAGAGCGCCTTAACGCTGATGGCGTAAAGCCTGCGCCCTTGCAAGCAAAGCAGCTCGCGGAAAGTTTGCGTAAGACCACCGCCTTTGTGAAGGGCACGGTGAACTTGTTCGCAGACTGGGCGCAAGACTTTAAGGCGCACCCAAACTCCCTGCCACCAGCCGATCAGGCTTATTGCCAGAAACTTGGTGGTGATCCCAATATTTTTTACTACCACGGCTATTTTACCTTGGCAGATGACGAGGCCTTATTGATTGAGGTAGACCGTATTCCGGAATGCGACAACTGGAATTTTCAGTTGAATAATTATTGGATGGAGTCTCTGGAATATCGCTATGTGCAAATTCATCTTAATAAGCATACCGCGCATTATCGGCCAGATGGCGGCGTTAGCATTGTTGTTGGCGCAGCCGATCCGAACTGCGTTAACTGGTTAGATACCACCGGCCATCGCGAGGGGACGATGGCATTTCGGTGGATAGGCGCTGCAGAGCACCCTCAGCCGCAATGCCGAGTGGTAAAAATTGATGAATTGCCGCCGCTAATACAGGCATTGTGATTGGTCGCATAATAAATAAAAAGGAGATTTTCCGTGGGTACAGAGCAAGGTAATACAACAGTGGCAATACCAGCGGTGGATTTAAGTGTGGCCGCGCTATTGCGTGAAGCCTCCGAGGTCACTGGTCTAAATGACTTTGGTGATGACTCTTTTCGTGAGCCATTGGCGGTATTGCTCAAGTCTTTAAATGACGAGGCAAACCTTAATGCTGGTGGTCGTTTTGGCCAATATCAGCGGATTTTGAATATTCTCATTAATCGACTGCGTGTGGAGGCCTGGATTGCTAAACACCCGGAAATATTGAACGAAGAGATCCTTGCGCCAGTGGTGATAATTGGCTTGCAGCGCACAGGTTCCACCTTTTTCCACCGCATACTTGCGGCGGACAAGCGGTTTTATGCGCCGTTGTGGTACGAAGTGCGAAATCCAGCGCCCGAATTAGATTGGGATTTTAAAACTAAAGACCCGCGTATCAGCTCGGCAGAAGCGGAAGTGGCCGCCATGTTGGCGGCAAATCCAGAAATTGCGGCTATTCACCCCATGGACCCGATAGCGGCGGATGAAGATATTTTATTATTGGAACACAGCTTTTACAGCACGGTACCCGATGCCTTTTGCAATGTGCCGAGTTACGGAAAATGGAACGACGAGAATGACAATACCCCTGCCTATCTGTACCTAAAGCGGCTGTTGCAGTTTTTGCAGTGGCAAAAAAAGCGCAGCGGCCAGCAGGCGGCGTGTTGGTTGCTAAAAACCCCCCATCATATCCACCATATTGCGACCTTATTGAAGGTGTTTCCTGACGCCAAAATCGTGCAAACCCATCGCGACCCACTGCAAACTATACCCTCGGCAGCAAGTATGAATTACAACCTGTGGGTTTTGGGAAGTGATGATGTTGATGGCAAAGTGGTGGGGGAGCAGTGGGCTGCGAAATACGCCAGAGGCACCTTACATACCTTGCAAACCCGTGATCGCCAACCCGAGGCGTTCTTGGATGTTTGGTATAAAGATACCGTTGCAGACCCCTTGAGCTCGGTTCAGAAAGTCTACAATTTTATTGGTATGGAACTTACCGAAGCTGCGCAGCTGGCGATGGAGCAGCATCAGGAAGCCAATCGCCGTGACAGTCGGCCAGCCCACGAATATACCTTAGCGCAGTTTGGCTTAACGGAAGCGGGCTTGAAGGCGCAGTTTGCGGAGTATCGACAGCGTTTTGTCGTTTAGGTGAGTATAAACTGGGCGAGGCAATTTATTCGCCCAGTTTACTGCATAGCGAAATCCAGAACTCCACGGCTTTTTTGTTGTGCCGCTGTTTGGGCAGGGCAAAATAAAACATGCGAGTCATGTCGCGATTGGCGAGCTTTAAGGGCACTAAATCGCCATTGCGGAAGTCGTTTTGCAAAACCACCTTCGACAGACAGCCGATACCAAGGCCTGATTCAACGGCGCTTTTGATGGCCTCGTTGTGTTTGAATTCCCGGTAAATTTCGATCTCGGGTAGCAATCCGGCAAGGGCGCGGTCAAAGGTATGCCGGGCGCCAGAGTCGGGCTCGCGCAGTATCCAGCGGGCGGCTTTAATGTCGGCGTCTTTTAGTACGCCTTTCTTTGCCAGCGGATGACTGGCACTGCAAAACACCACCAGCTCGTCCTCCTTCCAGGGAATGAGTTCGAGTTCGCGGTGCTGAACTTCGCGCTCGATCATGCCCACGTCAACCTCGTAATTCAGTACCTTGGCGACTACCTCCGGGGTGTTAGCGGTCTCTAGCTGCACGTCGGCTTCTGGGTATTTATTTAAGTAATCTGCCAAATAGCGCACCACCAAATGATTGCCGATGGTAAAGCTTGCGCCCACGCGGAGATGGCCAATGTCGCTATGTAAGGTTAAGGCATCGTCAAATTGCTGGCAGTGGGCGAACAGGGTTTCGGCTTCTTTACGCAAGGTGTGGCCAATGGGATTGAGCTTGATCTTATTGCCTTGACGATCAAAGAGAGTCACGCCATAGGCTTTTTCTAAGCTTTGTAAGCCGGCGCTGGCTGCCGATTGCGATAGGCAGAGCTGCTCGGCCGCTTTCGAGACGCTTTGAAATTTAGCGACGCTAAGAAAAATCTCTAATTGCCGGATGGTATATTTCATGGGCTTGGGGCCACTGTGATTGAAAAGGTTAGTATCGGTAAAATCGATACTGACTATAATGATAGCCTGTTTTACTTGTGATAAAAATGCTTTTACTATGGCGACCCTCAGTGTTAAGTGCCGCTTGAACAGGCGCACATAGCACTAGACAGTTTTCGATTAGTGAATTGATGATCAGCAGCCCAGCGGAGTTGAATACATGACTGAAGTTAAAGCGACCAATGTACATTGGCACGACGGCGAAGTAAGCCGTGAAGACCGCAATGCCTTGTTAAAACAAAAAGGCGCCACCTTGTGGTTTACCGGCCTGTCTGGCAGCGGTAAAAGCACGGTCGCCGTTGCTCTGGAAAAGGCGCTGATGGAAAAAGGTCATCTCTGCTACCGTTTAGACGGTGACAATATTCGCTTGGGTATTAACAAAAATTTGGGCTTTAGCGCCGAAGATCGCACTGAAAACATCCGTCGTATTGGCGAAATCTCTAAGTTGTTTGTCGACACCGGCGTTATTGTATTGTCGAGCTTTGTTAGCCCTTACCGCGCGGACCGCGATATTGTTCGTGAACTGCACGTGGCCGGTGATATGGACTTCATCGAAGTTCATGTTGATGTACCGCTGGCCGTCGCCGAAGAGCGCGACCCCAAAGGTCTGTACAAAAAAGCCCGCGCTGGCGAAATTAAAAACTTCACAGGTATCGACGATCCCTACGAAGCGCCACTGAAGCCTGAATTGGTATTAAACAGCCACGAACAGAGCTTGGAAGAAGAAGTGGCCGTGCTGCTGGAAATGATGACTGCGCGCGGACTTATTTAAAGCAGGTCTGGCGTCGGAAGTCAGAAGTCTGACGTTCACGCTGTATTTATATTTTCGTCCGACGTCAGACAGCCGACGTCAGACTAATTAATCAACGGAGTTCCAAAATGATCAAACCCCATGGCGCCGAAGAACTTAGCCCACTATTTGTATACGACACTGAAAAACACCACGCCTTGAATGCCGAAGCTGAAACGTTGCCGTCACTGCTGGTTAGCTCTGCCGCTGCGGCGAATGCCGTTATGCTGGGGGCGGGTTACTTCACCCCACTGAAAGGTTATATGAATCTTGCTGATTCTTTGGCTGTGGCGAAGGACCTGTGCACCACTGATGGTCTGTTCTGGCCCGTACCAATTGTGAACCTGACTAAAGATGCCCAGGGTATTACCGCAGGTCAGCGCATTGCCTTGCGCGACCCGAACGTTGACGGCAACCCTGTGTTGGCGATTATGGATGTTGAAGCGGTTGAAGTGGTTAGCGCTGAGCAAATCGACTTTATGGCCGAGAATATTTTTGGCACCTTAGATGATAAGCACCCCGGTGTGCAGACCTTTAAGGCCCAGGGCAACACCATGTTGTCTGGCCCGATTCAGGTGCTGAACTTCTCTTACTTCCAAGCTGATTTCCCCGATACCTTCCGCACTGCGGTCGAGATTCGCAATGAAATTACTGAGCGTGGCTGGGAGAAGGTGGTTGCTTTCCAAACGCGCAACCCAATGCACCGGGCTCACGAAGAGCTGTGCCGCATGGCCATGGAAGATCTGGGCACTGACGGAATTTTGATTCACATGCTGTTAGGCCAGCTTAAGCCGGGTGATATTCCTGCGCATGTCCGCGACGCGTCTATCCGTAAAATGGTTGAAGTTTACTTCCCCAAGAACACCGTAATGATTACTGGCTACGGCTTTGACATGTTATACGCTGGCCCGCGCGAAGCAGTCTTGCACGCCTTATTCCGACAGAACTGCGGCTGTACTCACCTGATTGTTGGTCGCGACCACGCCGGTGTGGGTGATTACTATGGCGGTTTTGATGCCCAGACTATTTTCGATGAGAAAGTACCTGCTGGCGCCATGGATATCGAAATTTACCGCGCCGACCATACTGCTTACTCTAAGAAATTAGATAAAGTGGTCATGATGCGCGACGCGCCAGATCACGGCAAAGAAGATTTCGTATTGCTGTCGGGCACCAAGGTGCGGGAAATGCTGGGCAATGGCATTGCGCCGCCACCGGAGTTTTCGCGTCCAGAAGTGGCTAAGATTTTGATGGAATACTATCAAATCGAAGACGCAAAAGCGTAAGTTGCTATTGCCGCCGCAGCTAGGCGGCCGCTAAAAAAGCCGGGGCTCGTCGCCTCGGCTTTTTTTTGCCTGCTTGGTGGCGATCTGTTTTGGAATAGTGCGATATGCAGATCAAATGAGGTATTTGTGTGTAATCGCTGCTAACATCGCTGAACTAAGCTTTTCCCCATCTCAACAATAAGAGGGTATGAGTATGTCCGCCAGCAAAACCCATTTCCGCACCTGCAATTTATGTGAAGCCATGTGTGGCATTGCCATCAAGGTTGACGACGGCGTTATTACCTCAATAAAAGGCGATGAAGACGACAGCTTTAGTCGCGGCCATATTTGCCCCAAAGCGATTGCCCTCAAAGACTTATATGAAGATCCCGACCGTATTCGTCGGCCCTTGCATAAAGTGGATGGGGAGTGGCAGGAGCTGAGCTGGGACGACGCGCTTGATAAAGTGGCGGCGCGAATTGCCAGCCTGCAGGCCGAGCACGGCAACGACGCCTTCGGTGTGTACTTAGGCAACCCCAATGTTCATAACACCGGCTCGATTCTGATGAGTGGCGGCTTATTGCGCGCCTTGAAGACCAAAAACAAGTTCTCGGCGACGTCGGTCGACCAGCTGCCTCACCATATTGTGTGCTGGAAGCTGTTTGGGCATCAGTTACGGATTCCCGTGCCAGATATTGATAATACTGACCATTTTTTGATGTTCGGTGCAAACCCCTTGGCGTCTAACGGCAGCATAATGAGTGTTGCGGATGTTAAGCAGCGCCTTAAGGATGTGCGTAAACGGGGTAAGTTGGTGGTCGTTGACCCCCGTCGCACTGCGACGGCAGAACTCGCCGACGCACATCATTTTGTGCGACCAGGCAGTGATGTTTTGGTGTTGCTCGCAATGCTCAATGTCTTGTTTACAGAGGGTTTGGTCAACACGGGTAGTATAACTGAGTACCTAGACCAAGATCCCGCTGACTTGGCGGCAAGCTTTGCGGAGTTTAGCCCTGAAAAGATTGCGCCACTGACGGGAATGTCCGCTGAGGTTATTCGCAGCATGGTGCATGATTTTTGCGCGGCGTCCAAACCGGTTATGTATGGGCGTTTAGGTGTGTCTGTTCAAGAGTTTGGCACTTTAACCCAGTATCTGATTATGCTTTTCAATATTCTGACTGGGCGCCTCGACAGCGTTGGTGGACTGATGTTTACCAAGCCCGCTGTTGATATTTTAGCGCAGAGTGGCCGTGGGCATATGGGGCGCTACCACAGCAGAGTGCGGGGCCTGCCTGAATTTAATGGTGAGTTGCCAGTAGCAACACTTGCTGAGGAAATCACCACGCCGGGCGCGGGGCAGATCAAGGGTATGATGTTGATCGCCGGGAATCCGGTGTTGTCGACCCCCAATGGCGAGCAGCTTGATCGCGCCTTTGAGAAGTTAGATTTGCTGGTGGCTGTCGATTTTTATATCAATGAAAGTAGTCGCCACGCGGATTTTATTCTACCGCCAGTAAGCCCGCTGGAGCGTGAACACTATGATGTGACCTTTAATGTGCTGGCGGTGCGTAATAACGCGCGCTACGCCGAGGCGCTGTTTCCCCGGCCCAAAGACGGTCGTCACGACTGGGAAATATTGCTCGGTCTGCGGGACCGCTTGCAGCCTGCTCACAGCATCAAGGAAAAGCTTGCCCGCAATACCATGCGACGTATGGGCCCATCGGGCCTACTCAATGTCTTACTGCGAAAAGGGCCCTATGGTGGCGGTAAAAACCCATTTGCGGGGCTTAGCTTGAGTAAGTTAAAGAAATCACCCCACGGTGTGGATTTAGGGGCACTAAAACCGGCCTCTGGGGCGATTAGCCACCATGCGGATCGTAAGGTGCACCTCGAACCGGCGTTTTTCTTGAAAGACCTCGCAAGAGTGAACACCCGTTTCTTTAATCGCGATACCGGGGGTGACAAGCTTTTGCTTATTGGACGGCGGGATGTGCGCAGTAATAACTCTTGGTTACACAATAGCCATCGCTTAGTCAAAGGTAAGGATCGCTGCACTGTTTTAATAAATCCTGAAGATGCGCGGCATCTTAATATTCAAGATGGGCAGCAACTGCGGGTTAGCTCGCGGGTGGGCAGCATTGAATTGGCGGCGGCGATTAGTGACGAGATGATGCTTGGCGTAGTGAGTATTCCCCACGGTTGGGGGCATCACCGCAGTGGCACCCAGTGGCTGGAAGCTGAGGCCCACGCGGGAGTTAGCGTGAATGATCTGACCGATGAAATGCATCTCGATGAATTGTCGGGCAATGCGGTATTGAACGGCGTACCAGTGACCCTGCAGGCGATTTAAGGGCGATGTAGGTGCAGGCCTGCGCTTATATGGCTAGCTGACTGCGCAGCTATAACTTGATGCTGAATGCAGATTTACTGCTGTGCGACTGCGCTATATAGTTCGTCACTCCTGCGTAGGCAGGAGTCTATATTGGGTGCTTGCGGCATTAAGCCGGGGCGTGGTGGTTAGCTAAGCTTTAGCGGGAGTAATGTGTCGGTAGCGACGGGCTTACGGCTCCTGACCTTAGGCCTTTCGCGGCGAACGTTGACTCCGAATATACAGCGCTTCTACTTTTTGCCGCGCCCAGGGGGTACGACGTAAAAATTTGAGGCTAGAGGCCACGCTGGGGTTGTCGGTAAAACACTTTATTTTGATTCGGCGGCTCAATTCTTCCCAGCCGAATTGTTGTTCGAGTTGGATAAGGATCATTTCTAAGGTCATGCCGTGCATGGGGTCTTTAGCGGTTGGCGATGCCTTTTGTGTGGCCGAGGTATTGGCCGCTTTTTCAGTCATTGCGGTCGGTGTCAGGCGCTTGCGTATCGTCAAGCTCATCGCTCGCAGTTTCTTCAACACGGTCTTCAGCCCTTTTTACGCGGATTTTAAAGCCGCCAATAATTTTCCCGTTAAGGTTTTGCATTGCCACCTTGGCTTCACCGGCTTTCGGCATATTAACAAAACCAAATCCCTTAGACAGATTAGCGTCTTCGTCTCTGACGAGTTGTAGCGATTGCACCGCGCCGTAGGCTTCGAACAGGTCAAGTAGCTCGGCTTCGGTGGTGGTGCGGTTGAGGTTGCGAATAAGTAATTTCATGGTGCGGCCGTTTTAGTGATATGCCGCGAAGTATAGCGCTTATGGGCTTTAACTGCGCGTAAAAGCCCATTGGATTTGTGAATCCCTCAGAGGTTTTTCAGTTTTTCTTCCATATCGGCAATATCTCTTAGTCGTTGTTTGATGCGACCTTGTTGAATTTTATTGCTCACCGTTAATTCATAGGCATAGCGTAGCTGCATTTTTGCCCGCTCAAATTGCGCCTGCAAAATAAAATACTCGGCGCGGGCGATGTGCACACCGAGAATATTGCCCGCCAAGCCGCGCACTTCTGCCAATTGGTACCACAGATTAGGGTCGTTTGGTCGCTGTCTGGATTGCAGGCTCAGCACCTTGTCGGCTTCATCAAACTGGTTGTCGAGCTGTAATACTTCCGCCAACTTTACCGTGTAGGGATTGTTGTTGGGGACGATTGCCAGCTGGCTTTGCAACAAACGAATGGCGTCGCCATAGCGCTTTTGGCCTACTAGGATGTCGGCTTTGGCCAATTGATAAGCGATGCGGCTGCCGTCGTCTTTGAGCAGGGCGGCGAGCTGCTCGTCGGCTTCTTGCCAGCGATTGAGTGCAATTAAGGCGATAACCGCGCCGTAGCGACGCGCTTCCCCGTTCACGCCACTGTCGTCTTGCCAATTTTTAAGTAGGTCTTCTGGGTTCTTGCTGTGCTGTAGGGCTGCTCGCATTCGCATTAATTGGAAATTTAGATTGTCGGTATAGACCTGCCTAGGGTATTGGCGAGCGCGATTCGCGCTGTCGCTAATCCGGCTGTCGGTGAGTGGGTGGGTCAGCAGAAATTCTGGTGGTTTAGAGCGGGCGTAGCGCCTATTGGCATTCATGTTGACGAACATGGAGGGAATGCCATTCGGGTCCATATTGGCTTTAGACAGCGTTTCCATGCCGAGGCGATCGGCTTCTTGTTCGTGTTGGCGGCTAAAACGCAGCTGGCTGTCTAGTGCGGCGGCTTGGGTGGCGGTTATCGCTGCAATACCAGCATCGGCACCTGTGGTTGCGGCTAGCACCACTCCGGCCAATAAACCCGCTAGGGTGGGTATGGTGCTTTGCTTGGCATTGTCCATTGAGCGGCTAAAGTGCCGCTGGCTGAGGTGGGCAATTTCGTGAGCGAGTACCCCAGCTAATTGCGCTTCGTTGTCGGTATAAAGAAATATACCATTGTGTACGCCAATGACTCCGCCGGGAACGGCAAAGGCGTTGATGGTGGCGTTGTCGACGATCACCGTCTCAAGGCGGCGGTCTTTTAGTTCGCTGTGGGAGGCGAGACGGTAGAGCAGACCCTCAACATAGTCTTGCATCAATGGATCGTTAACTGTTTTTACGCTATTACGGAACATTTTCAGCCACATCCTGCCCAAGTCGTGTTCTTGTTGGGCTGAGTAGCGTGAGGCGGTGACATCGCCTAAATCAGGAAGGTTGTCGCGGGGACTGTTGTCGGCAAATACAAGGCTGCCGAACGCAATAAGGCTGATACCGAAGGCACGTTTAAACACAGAAAATCCTTAGTCACTCTAACGGAGAAACACGACATGGCCCTTGATAATACAAGAGCGCAGTGTCTATGACCTCATTATTCATTAAAAGTGCTAGGGAATTTCTGCCCCAAACGCGCTGCTGGTGTGCTGCAGCGATTCCCTTGCTTGGGCCATTTAGGCGAGCAGGCTATACTAGCGAAAATTCGAATTTACACATTGAGCCTATGACGCATATTGATATCTATTTAGACGCCAGCGGCTTAGATTGTCCGCTGCCCTTGTTAAAAGCTAAACAGGCGCTTAACCGCATGGCTGCAGGTCAGGTACTTGAGGTGCTCGCCACCGATGTTGGTTCTTGGCGGGATTTTGAGGTGTTTGCCAAGCAAAGTGGCCATACCTTGCTACTCAGCGAAGAGCAGGATGCTAGCTATCGTTACTTGTTCAGAAAGAAATAGGCCTTTCACTCCCCGTTATCATTCATAAAGGATTGCTTCATGCTGGGTATTGTTCGCTCGTGGTTTGATCGCTTGTTTGCGGAAGAGGAGACAGTAGTCCTGCTGCTGTTAATCGTCGCCGTACTCGTGATGATGTTAAGCCTTGGCAATGTGCTGGTGCCCATTGTGGCGAGCATTGTGCTGGCTTTTATGATGCAGGGCATTATTGCGCGCTTAAGTCGCGTTGGCGCGCCCCAGTGGTTGGCCATCGCGGTGGCTTATACGGTTTTTGTCAGTGTCTTTTTTGGCGTGCTGGTCGTCTTGTTACCACTGGTTTGGCAGCAGCTGATTAATTTGTTTCAGGAATTGCCAACCATGCTTCGCAAACTCCAGCACGTTTTGCTGGTACTGCCGGAGCGCTCGGAGCTGTTTACCGAGCAACAAATTCGCGAGTGGATGGCAATTGCCACTAAAGAGCTGGGATCGGTCGGTCAATATTTACTGAGCTTTTCAATTGCGCAGCTGCCCAATTTGCTGGGCTTGATGATTAATATCGTCTTAATTCCAATTTTGGTGTTTTTCTTTTTAAAGGATAAGGCGACGATTTTGAGCTGGTTGGCGAGTTTTCTGCCAAATCATCGGCCCTTGCTGAGCGCAGTTTGGTCGGAGATGAATGTGCAGGTCGCCAATTATGTGCGGGGCAAGGCGGTGGAAATCGTTATTGTTGGCGTGGTGTCTTATATCTGCTTTGAAGTAATAGGCCTTAATTATCCCGCTCTATTGGCATTGTTAGTGGGGCTGTCGGTGGTGATCCCCTATATTGGCGCGGCTGTTGTGACCTTGCCGGTGTTGCTGGTGGGTTATATTCAGTGGGGCTGGGGGGGCGAGTTTTTCACGCTCTTTATGGTCTACAGCGTAATTCAGGGTCTAGATGGTAATGTCTTGGTACCGTTGTTGTTTTCTGAAGCCGTTAATATGCACCCGGTCGCCATTATCGTGGCGGTATTAGTATTTGGCGGTTTGTGGGGTATTTGGGGCGTATTTTTCGCCATTCCCTTGGCGACCTTGGTTAAGGCGATTATTTATGCTTGGCCTCGACCTGTGCGCCAGCCCTCTGCCGCGAAAGCACCCGTTGCAGACTAATTTTACCTGTGTCGCGAATTCGTTTTATTAATAAGGATGCTTTGTGAACTATTTGAAATCGACGTTTGTGTTCCTCTTTGTGTTGCAACTTTCAGCCTGTGCTTGGTTGGAGGGTGGCGGCTTAAACAGTGCCAAATTTGGCATTGCAGGGGAGTCTGCGGCGGTAGCCAAACCCCCTGGCGATCAACGCGCATATCGCTATACGGTGCTGGAGAACGGTTTAAAAGTGCTCTTGATATCTGATGCCGGAGCGGATAAGGCAGCTGCCTCTTTGGATGTAAATGTGGGCAGTCGGCAAGATCCTGAGAATTACCAAGGCTTGGCACATTTTTTAGAACATATGTTATTTCTGGGAACCGAAAAATACCCGGAGGCTGGTTCGTATCAGGCGTTCATTACCGCTCATGGCGGTAGTCATAATGCGTTTACAAGTTTTGAAGATACTAATTATTTCTTCGATATCAGTGCCGACTCGCTTGAGCCAGCGCTAGACCAGTTTGCTCAGTTTTTTGTTGCGCCACTGTTTAATGCGGAGTATGTGGGTCGGGAAGTCAATGCAGTGAATTCGGAATACCGAGCAAGGATTAAAGATGATCGCCGTCGAGAGTTGGCGGTCTTTAAGGCCCAAGTTAATCCAGCGCACCCCTTTGCAAAATTTTCAGTGGGTAATTTACAGACCTTACACAGCGATAATGAGGCGGCGCTGCGCGAGCAGTTGTTAGCGTTCTATCAGCGCAATTACTCAGCCAATATTATGGCTTTAACGGTCATTGGTCGCGAATCGTTGGACGAGCTTGAAGCGATGGTGCGGCCTAAGTTCAGTGGTGTTGCCAATCGCGAGCGTCAGCTTGACGCAATTATTGAGCCTCTCTTTAAGGCTGGTGACTTGCCGCGTTGGATCAATATTCAACCTGTACAGAATCGTCGCTCATTGTCAGTAAATTTCCCTGTGCCAGATGCCGAGCCCCACTGGCGCAGCAAGCCGTTAAATTACATTGGCAATATCCTTGGTCACGAAGGTGAAGGCAGCTTGCTGGCCGTGCTTAAAAGCAAGGGTTGGGCCGATGGTTTGAGCGCTGGTGAAAGTTTGAATTACCAGGGCGGCGCGATGTTCGGAATTGAGGTTGCGCTCACCGAGGTGGGTCTAAAACACGCCGATGAGATAGTCGCACTCATATACCAAAATATTGCGCAACTGCGAGGGCAAGGCGTTGAGCGTTGGCGCTTTGCTGAGCAGGCAGGTTTGGCAATTCAGGGCTTTTTGTTTCGCGCGCAGCCAGCACCGATAAACGACGTGGTGCAATTGTCGATGGCCATGCATAAATACCCTGCGGCCGAGGTAATGCGGGCACCGTATTTAATGGACGATTATCAGCCTGAATTGCTGGCTGAGTTCCTCGCCGCGATGCGACCGGATAATAGCTTTATTACTCTAGTGGCGCCGGGGGTAAAACCGACCATTGATATTCCCCGCTATCAGGTGGGCTATAGCAAGCGACCCGTCACCCAGGGCGAGTTAGCCGCTTGGGCGTCGGGATCGTCCAAGGCTTTAACATTGCCGGCGAAGAATAATTTTGTTGCCAGTGATTTTAGTTTGAAACGCGGTCGAGGCGAGAGCAAACCCGTTCCTGTGCCTAGTGCCGCACCCATTGAACTGTGGTTGAATACCGACGATATATTCGAACTGCCAAAGGCAAAATTGTATCTGCAGTTAGCAACAGATAAAGCCAGTAGTGATGCAGAGTCCTTGGCCAAGACTGAGATGTGGCTGCGAATGGTTAAGGACCAGCTCAATGAATTGACCTACCCCGCGCAGTTAGCGGGCCTGGATTTTGACCTAGATGTCGATTGGCGCGGCATTGAAATTAGTATTGGTGGCTTTAACCAGAAACAAGGTGAGTTGTTGGCGCAAATATTGGCGGCCTTAAAATCACCAGCATGGCAGGAGAACCGCTTTGCACGCTTACAGGCCCAGCGCCTGCGTCAGTTTGAAAATGCCGTTAAGCAATCACCCTATCAACAGCTGATTGCAGAGCTGCCGCGGATGTTGAATCATGAAAATCCTGGATTGGCGGCTCACGAGGCGGCGACCCGAAAGCTGACAATGGCGGGGGTGGCCGCGCATGCAAAGGCCGTATTGGAGTCGGTTCAGTTGCGGATGTTGCTCGACGGTAATTTCGATCAGGCAGATGCGCAAAAAATAGCTAAACTTGTTACAAAGGCTTTGCCCGTCAACGCTTCGTCGGCTAAGCCAATACAGCATATTAGTCATTTGGCCGAGACAAGCACGCTGCGAGAAATCGCCGCTGAGCACGATGACAGCGCGGCTTTGCTCTATTTGCAGAGCGCAGAAACGGGTAAGCAGGCGAGGGTGGTAATGGGTTTAACTGCGCAAATTTTAAGCGCTGATTTTTATCACCAATTGCGTACCCGCAAACAGTTGGGTTACGTGGTTAGCGCAAGCGTTTATCCTCAGCGCGAAGTGGGCGGTTTGATCTTTTTAGTGCAATCCTCTGTTGTTGATGCGGCTACGCTGCAAGCAGAAATTAATCAGTATGTGAAAGACTGGTTGGCAGCCGGAATTGACGAAGCAACTTTTCGCCAGCACAAGGCGAGCTTGCTCAAGCGCCTAGCGGAGCAGCCCGAGAATCTGTGGGAGGCCGCTGGTCGGCACTGGCAGGATTTGCTTGAAAATTACCCGGAATTTGATAGTCGGGAGCAGTTAGTTCAGGCCTTAAATGCGCTGAGTTACGACGATTGGTTGGCCGCGGCTAGGCGCGACTTGAGCGCAACGTCGCAGCGAGGCTTATTATTGTACGCGGCGGGTAAGTGGCCGAATCGCCTGCCAGAGGGCAAACGGGTAGAAAGTGCCGAGAAATTTAAAGCTAAGTTACCGGCTTATTCGTTTAAATGATCTAGGTATGTCATTGTTTTTGATGGTTTCGTCACATTTTATTCATATAATAAATATCAGCATTTTGTTGATTTATGGCGGCTAAACTGTAAAAATCTCTTGCCCTCGATAGTCGTAAACCGACCGTCGGGGGACAAATAAATCCAATTATGAGGGTATTCGCTGGCTCAAAAGGCCGACGTTTAGCCCAGCCGGGCCAGGTGATAACCGTCACCAACGGGCAGAATTCAAACACCTTGAGCTGATCGCTCTGTGGTGCGCCAGTTGTAAACGGAACACTTCCAAGCTTGACGCTTGCTGGTCTGGACAGCCCACTGTACTGCTAAGGACTGTGTATGTATCAAGACCACGATTTGCGCGAAGACCTAGACCCCCAAGAAACTCAAGAATGGCTCGAAGCCCTTGATGGTGTGTTGAAAAACGGTGGCCGGGCCCGCACCGCGTTTTTGATGAAGCGGTTGGCCAAACACGCTGCCCGCGCCGGTACTCAACTGCCGTCGGCAATAACCACGTCCTTTCGCAACACCATTGAACCTAGCGACGAACGGCGCATGCCCGGCGACCTATTTATGGAGCGTAAAATTCGCTCGATGATTCGTTGGAATGCGCTGGCAATGGTGATGCGTGCGAACGACAATAATGAAGGCTTGGGTGGCCATATCTCCAGCTTTTCCTCGTCGGCGACACTTTACGATGTGGGCTTTAACTATTTCTTCCGCGGCGGCGAAAAAGCGGATTTAATTTATTATCAGGGCCATAGCTCCCCTGGTATGTATGCGCGCTCCTATCTTGAAGGACGTATTGACGAAACCCAGCTCGACAATTTCCGTCGTGAAGTCGACGGTGGCGGTCTGTCCTCATACCCACATCCATGGCTAATGCCTGATTACTGGCAATTCCCTACCGTGAGCATGGGGCTTGGCCCGATACAGGCTATTTACCAAGCGCATGTAATGAAGTATCAGCACAGCCGCGGTTTGGTGGATCACGGTGACCGTAAAGTGTGGTGCTTTATGGGCGACGGCGAGAGCGATGAGCCAGAATCATTAGGTTCAATCGCGTTGGCGGGCCGCGAAGGCTTAGATAATTTAGTATTTGTAGTGAACTGTAATTTGCAGCGTCTCGACGGCCCTGTGCGCGGTAACGGTAAAATTATTCAGGAATTAGAAGGCGTATTCCGTGGCGCTGGCTGGAATGTGGTCAAGGTAATTTGGGGTCGCCATTGGGATAAATTGCTAGAAAAAGACAAAACCGGTTTACTGCGTCGGCGTATGAATGAAGTCGTCGATGGTGAATTGCAAAACTATAAGGCCAATGGCGGCGCCTATACCCGTGAGCATTTCTTTGGCAAATACCCAGAACTACTGGAATTGGTTAAAGACCTGTCTGACGACGATATTATGTATTTGAATCGCGGCGGCCACGACCCCTATAAAGTCTACGCAGCGTATGCCAAGGCCATGGAAACCAAGGGGCGGCCTACGGTCGTGCTGGCAATGACCGTAAAAGGTTACGGCTTGGGCGAAGGCGGAGAGGCTCAGAACGAAACGCACTCAGTGAAAAAGCTGGGCGTAGAAGAGCTCAAAAAGTTCCGCGATCGTTTCGGTGTGCCCATCAGTGATGAGGACCTGAAATCTGTTCCCTATTACCGCCCCGCTGAAGATAGTCCAGAGATGGTCTATATGCGTAAGCGTCGCGAAAAACTCGGTGGGTTTCTGCCTGCGCGTCAGGCTGATTTTGAGGCTCTGAAAATTCCTGAGCTCGACAGCTTCAGTGCTCAGCTAAAGACCACCGGCAAACGTGAAATTTCCTCGACCATGGCTTTTGTGCGAATGCTGTCGAGCTTAGTGAAAGACAAAGAGATTGGTTCTCGTATCGTGCCTATCGTGCCGGATGAAGCGCGAACCTTTGGCATGGAAGGTATGTTCCGTCAGCTGGGTATCTACTCTTCTCAGGGCCAGCGTTACACCCCTCATGATTCTGACCAGATTATGTACTACAAAGAAGACAAGCAAGGTCAGATTTTGGAAGAGGGAATTACCGAAGCGGGCGCGTTCTCTGCGTGGTTGGCGGCGGCGACCTCTTATAGTAATCATCATTACCCGATGATTCCCTTTTATATTTTCTACTCTATGTTCGGCTTTCAGCGAATTATGGATTTGGCATGGGCAGCCGGCGACTCCCAGGCGCGGGGCTTTTTGTTAGGCGCAACGGCGGGGCGAACTACCCTGAACGGCGAAGGGCTGCAGCACCAGGATGGTCACAGTCATTTAATGGCGAATATGATTCCTAACTGTGTGTCGTATGATCCGACTTACTCTCATGAGTTGGCGGTAATTATTCAAGACGGCATGCGCCGTATGTATCAAGACAAAGAGAATGTCTTCTATTATGTAACGGTGATGAATGAGAATTACGCTCATCCAGATATGCCGGAAGGCAGTGCCGAGGGCATAATCAAAGGTTTGTATTGCCTGGCGCCCAGCGCGGTGAAAAAGCCGAAACTGAAAGTTCAGCTCATGGGCAGCGGCACTATCTTGCGCGAGGTTGAAGCGGCGGCAGAGATATTAAAAGCTGATTATAAAGTAGAAGCCGACGTGTGGAGCGCGACGAGTATCAACTTGCTGCGCCGTGACGGTTTGGATTGCGAACGCTGGAATATGTTGCATCCTGAGAGTGACGCCAAGCTGCCATACGTAACGCAGCAGCTTCGCGGTCGCCAGGGGCCGGTAATATGCGCTACTGACTATATCAAATCGTATGGCGAGCAATTGCGACCCTATATTGAATCGCGCTACGTGGTTTTGGGTACTGACGGTTACGGCCGTTCAGATACCCGCGCCAAACTGCGCGCACATTTTGAGGTTGATCGTAATTATATTGTGGTGGCTGCGCTCAAAGCGCTGGCCGATGATGGCTTGATCGCATTAAGTGTGGTCAGCAAGGCTATTAAGGCCTTTGGTATTGATACTGAAAAAGCCAACCCGCTTTATCGCTAATTTATAGAGAAGGATTTTTTTGTGGCTAAAGAAACGGTAAAAATTCCTGACCTCGGTGGCGGCAGTGTTGATGTTATTGAGGTGTGTGTGGCAGTGGGCGATGTGGTCGCCAAAGAAGACTCGCTCGTGGTTTTGGAATCAGATAAAGCGTCAATGGAGATTCCGTCACCCATGGCGGGCAAGGTTTTAAGCATTAACCTCAAAGAGGGGGCAACCGTCGAAGCCGGTGACGCAATTCTTGAACTTGAGGTTGAGGTTGAGGCTGAGACTGAGGCGGAGGATGCAAAGCCTGACGCGAAGGACGAGGCGGCTCCCGCTGCGTCAGCCGCCCCTGAAAAAACAGCTCCGGCAGCAGAGTCGGCCCAGCCAGCGAAGCAGGAAAAAAGCTCGGCACGGGAAATGATTAAAGTCCCAGATGTGGGCAGCAGCGACGGCATTGATGTCATCGAAGTGTGTGTTGCGGTTGGTGATGTCATCAGTGAAGGTGACTCGCTGCTTGTCTTGGAATCAGATAAGGCGTCGATGGAAGTGCCGTCACCGTATAGTGGCAAGATCACCAAAATTGTCATGAAGGTGGGTGACAGCGCTAAAGTGGGCGCAGAGATTGCCGAAATAGAGCGAGAGATTGACGCTACTGGGGATGTAAGCGACGCCAAGGTGGAGGCATCAGCACCAGAAAAAGAAGCGTCTACACCGCCGGTTGCGAGTTCGCCAGCTTCGGCGGCACCGGCTGCGAAGCCTGAGCCTACGGTAACGAGTCACGCCGATGTTTACGCCGGCCCTGCGGTTCGAAAACTGGCGAGGGAGTTTGGTTTAGAGCTTGAGCAAATGACGGGAACGGGGCCTAAAGGCCGAATTCTCAAAGAGGATGTGCAACAATTTGTTAAAGACTTGGCGCAGGGCAAGGCGAGTGGCGCGGGTTCTAGTGGCGCAGGGCTGCCGTCAATTCCCGACGTCGACTTTAGCCAGTTTGGTGAAATCGATATTCAGCCATTAACGAAATTGCACAAGCTCACCGCGCTCAATATGCATCGCAGCTGGGTGAACTTGCCTCATGTGACCCAGTTTGATGAGGTGGACATTAGTGAGTTAGAAGATTTTCGCACTGGCTTAAAGCGTGATGCTGAACAGCGTGGCGTAAAATTGACTCCGCTGCCGTTTTTGCTCAAAGCCGCTGCAGTGGCCTTGCAGGCACACCCTAAGTTTAATGCTTCGCTCAGCGCTGACGGCGAGAATATGGTGTTTAAAAAATACATCAATATTGGTATTGCTGTTGATACACCCGCGGGCTTGGTGGTGCCGGTGATTCGGGATGTAGATAAAAAGTCGCTGTGGGATTTGGCTGCAGAAACTGCGGAGTTGGCGCAAAAGGCCAAGGATCGCAAGCTTAAACCGGCGGATATGCAAGGTGGCTGCTTTACTATTTCTAGTCTCGGCAGCATTGGTGGTACCGGTTTTACACCAATCATCAATGCCCCCGAGGTGGCCATTATGGGTGTGTCTAAGTTGGCAGTTAAACCAGTGTGGAACGGCAGCGAATTCGTACCCAAAAAAATGCTGCCAGTGTCGCTGTCTTATGACCACCGCGCAATTAACGGGGTGGACGCAGGCCAGTTTTTCACCTTTATGGGCACCGTACTTGCAGATATTCGACGTTTATTGCTGTGAACCAGGCCTTTAATACTCGCTAAGCAATGGCTACGCCATAAAAACCTTCTTCACTTTGCGTGCAGGAGGTTTTTTTTGCTCAAATAAATGGTCTGAGTAGAGCGTAGATAGCAGCAAATCGCTAATTAGAAGCTATGATGGTGAACAGGCCTTGAGTAATCCCCATTGCTGTGCGACTTGGCTTAGCTATTGCTAAGTACTATGTAAGTTAATGGGGCAAGTCTATGACTTTATATTGGTTTTGCTCCTTGGTGTGGCCGAGCAGGAGCTAAGACTGCACCGTGATGGCGCGTTTTAGTAGTGGCTACGTGTTTACAATGTATTGGATACGATGCGTATGAGTGAGAAGAAACACGAAGGGGCTGATGGAATAGACTGGAGTCGCTATCCGTCGACCGATTTTTTTGACGAAATGATTAACAATAAGGGCAAAGCGCGTCCGGTGAGTCGGAAGATCGCCAAACTTTTGGGTGATTTGAGTGCTGAAGAACTCGAGAGTCGCAGGGTGGCCGCAGAGAGCACCGTGCGGGATATGGGCGTAAGTTTTACCGTGTATTCAGATGGCGAGAATATCGACCGTACTTGGCCTTTTGATTTGATTCCCCGCGTGATTAGCGCAGATGAATGGGCGCACACTGCGAAAGGGCTTAAGCAGCGGGTTAAAGCCCTTAATATGTTTATTAACGATGTGTATCACAAACAGCGCATTTTCAAAGACGGCGTATTGCCTGCCTATCTGATTAAAGACTCAAAGAATTTTCGGCCAGAATGTGTTGGTATAAATCCACCTAAAGGGGTGTGGGCACATATTTGCGGTTGCGATTTGGTGCGTGATGCAGACGGTAAGTTTTATGTATTAGAAGACAATCTGCGGGTGCCTTCCGGGGTGGCCTATATGTTGGAAAATCGCGAGGTCAGCAAGCGGGTGCTGCCCGAGTTTTTTGAAACCAATATTATTCTGCCGGTCGACGATTATTCGACTAAGCTCTTTAATATGTTGGCCTCGGTTTCGCCGCGCCGTGTGCGTCAACCTGAAATTGTGATTCTAACCCCCGGTATCTACAACTCCGCTTATTTTGAACACGCGTATTTAGCCCAACAGCTTGGCGTTGAGCTTGTTGAGGGCAGCGATTTATTTGTCGATGACGACGACTGCGTTTATATGAAATCGATTTCTGGTCTTGAACGGGTCGATGTTATTTATCGTCGCATTGATGACTTGTTTTTGGACCCTGAGGTGTTTCATCCAGATTCTATTTTGGGTGTGGCGGGTTTAATGCGGGCTTGGCGGGCGGGCAATGTAGCGCTGGTCAATGCGCCGGGAGCCGGGGTGGCTGACGACAAAGTGGTCTACGCCTACGTGCCTAAAATGATCGAATACTATCTTGGTGAAGAGGCGATTTTACCCAATGTCGAAACCTATCTTTGCGATGACCCCGAACAACTGAAATATGTCTTGGCCAATATTGAGCAGCTGGTTGTAAAACCCGCTAATGAATCGGGTGGTTACGGCATGATGGTAGGGCCCCATGCGACCAAAAAGGATCACGAAGAATTTCGGAAATTGGTGGTTGCAAACCCACGTAATTACATTGCCCAGCCAACGCTAAAGTTATCCACCGCGCCAGTCTTGACTGGGCCTGGCGTTGCTGAACCACGCCATCTCGATTTGCGCCCATTTGTTTTACAAGGCAAAGGGATAGACGTGACGACCGGCGGGCTGACGCGCGTTGCCTTAGTAAAGGGCTCATTGGTGGTCAACTCCTCGCAAGGTGGTGGCAGTAAAGATACTTGGATTGTGGCTGAACGGGAGGTGAAGTCATGATGTTGTCGCGCGTTGCAGAACGAGTGTATTGGTTTGGCCGCTACCTAGAGCGTGTAGAGAGTATGGCGCGGCTTATTCAGGTTTATACCGGCTTACTCTTTGATTTACCTCAGAATACCGGGATTAGCTGGCATAACTTGGTTATTGCAAGCGGCAGCCACGCTGAATATAACCGCCGTTTTTCCGTACAAGACGAAAAGCGGGTAGTGAAATTTTTATTAGAGGACCTTAGTAACCCCAGTTCATTGGCCTCGTCGCTGCGTATGGTGCGGGAAAATATTCGTACCACCCGAGATATGTTGCCTCCAGAAAGCTGGGAGCTGGTGAACGAGTTTCAGATTTTTGTTAATGAAAACATGGCTCAGGGCTTAAATCGTCGCTATCGTCATGAATTTCTTGAGCAAATTGTTAAAACCTGTCAGCAAATTAACGGTTTGATTGCAGACACGATGCGCCGAGATGCCGCTTGGCATTTTTTGAACTTAGGACGCAGCCTTGAGCGTGCCGATATGACTATTCGTATCTTGGAAGCGGGCGCGAGTATGTCTAGCGATTTTATAGAGAATGACACCAACCATGTGCTGGACGTGGTGTGGGGTAGCGTATTGGGGACCCTGAATGCCACCATGCCTTACCGGCGCACCATGAAAGTAGCGGTTAATGGTGATGACGCAGCGCGCTTTTTACTGGAAGACACGCTATTTCCTCGTTCGGTTGCCTGTGGCTTGTTGAGAATGCGGGAATCCGCAGAGTTATTGCCAGGTAACGAGACGGTTATTAACGCATTGACTAAATTGGTGAATACGGTCGCCAAGGGGAGCGACTATAATGATGTGTCTGAGGGCTTTCCCGCTTATCTTACCGCGCTGGAACAAAGCTCTATAATTATTCACTCTGCGATCCAAGACAGTTGGTTTAAGCACACTTAAATTGGGTGGGGGCGGTCTAGGGGCTTGAATATTTGCTCGGCTCAGGTACTTGCGGTAGTCTTTCCCTCCTCGGAATTTCCCCCTAGTAGCAAAACGGGCTTTTCTGGTAGGTGATTATCATTGCCAAGTAGAACATAAGCTTTAAACAGCGGGGTAGCGGTGTTCCCAGTTTCCGGGAAATCCCTTTTATTGAACTCGTATTTTGGCATCGCATCCATGTTAACTGACCGGTTTGTCTACACACCCCAGCACGAACAGTACGACGAAGTCGTAGACCAAGACGGTCAAATTCGTGAGCACTGGCACTACCCTATGCGGGTCATGAATGCCATGGGAATGGATGCCCTACTTGAGCGGCAGCGCACTGCCAAGCGTATTCTTAGAGACGACGGTGCTAGCTATAGCCCTGGCGGGCAGCTCAATGTCAGTCACACCTGGAATCTCGATTTACTGCCCTTAATCCTCTCTAGTCAGGAGTGGGAGAGTATTGAAAACGCGCTGCGTGAGCGCGCCGAGTTGCTCAATCTCATTCTCCGTGATTTATACGGTGAGCGCAGTCTCATTTTAAACAAGGTTATTCCGCCAGCGGTATTGTATAGCCACCCCGGATTTTTGCGGGCCTGTGATGGTATTCGGCTGCCTGGCGAGCATCAGCTCATTTTCCACGCCTCAGACTTGGTGCGCTCAGCAAGTGGTGAGTGGCTGGTTATTGGTGATCGCACCCAGGCACCGTCGGGAACCGGATATGCCCTAGAAAACCGCACGGTATTGCGGCGGGTCATGCCTAGTTTGTTCCGTGACGCTCATGTTCATCGTTTGTCTAATTTTTTCTTACAGTGGCGTCGCAAGTTGGCGGAACTCAGCCAAACCAAAGATGCGCCACTTGTTGTGTATTTGACCCAGGGCGCATTTAAAGAGAACTCATTCGAAGACGCTTATTTAGCGAATTATTTGGGCTACCCTCTAGTGCAAAGCCGCGATTTAACCGTGCGCAAAGGGGGCTTGTGGTTGAAGTCGCTAGAAGGTTTGCGCCGGGTAGACGTGGTTTTAAGGCGTATCGACGATAGCGTTGCTGACCCTGTTGTATCTCGACAAAGTTTTGGTCAGGGCATTCCCGGTTTAACCGAAGTTGTGCGCGCGGGCGGCGTGGTTATCGCCAATCCGCTGGGCAGTGGTATTCTTGAAAACCCCGTGTTGGCTAAGTATATGCCGGCCATCGCTCGTCACTTTTTGGGGCGAGATCTGCGCTTAAACTCGGTGCCGACATGGTGGTGTGGTGATGCGGCTGACTTGGAATACGTCAAAGCCCATTTTGCTGACTTATTAATTCGCCACACCTGCCGGGCACCTGGCAGGCACAGTGTGTTTGTCGCGGAACTCAATGCGGAGGAGCGCGCTAGCCTACTGGCTAAGGTGCTTGCCAATCCGGTTGATTATGTCGCGCAGAGCGCTGTGCGCCCGTCTCAGACCCCCGCGCTTGACGGCAAGGTGTTTAGCAGTCGTCCTTTGGTTTTGCGCAGTTTTACGGTTGCCAGTGGCAGCTCTTACTCTGTGATGCCGGGGGGCTTGACACAGATTGGCAGCCATACTGATACCCAGCACATAGTGAGCCAGTACGGTGGGGGCAGTAAAGATACTTGGATTATTGCCTCGGAACCCGAAGTTGAAGACAGCGTTTTTGAGCCGGAGAAATTAGCGCGGCAGTCCCAGGCGCTTGATCGTAATTTCAGTTTGCCGAGCCGGGTAATCGATAATTTATTTTGGTTTGGCCGCTACGCTGAGCGTGCTGAATCGGGCTTACGTCTTGTGCGTACGGTGTTCGAGGAACTCAATAGTATTGAACCCCTTTCGCCGGAAAGTCGTCGGGTGTTGTTGTGCTCGGTTACCCACGTTACGGGAACGTATCCAGGATTTACCGCTAAAACCGCAGACTTTAATGCGCCGGAACACGAACTGCTGGATATCGTGTCAAACCGGTCTCGACCAGGCAGTATTGCACATTGCCTGGAGGCCATTTTGCACTCCGCCGACGGCGTAAAAGAATTGTTATCGAATGACATGTTACGTTTAGTGAATGATATTCGCGACGGCATGGAGTTCTTAAATAAGAATTTAAAAAGCAGCTTGCAGGCGGCGCCAGATGAGTTGCTCGACCCCTTGATAACGAGCTTGCTGGCACTTTCCGGGCTCAGTCAGGAGAGCATGGTGAGAGGCCGGGCATGGCGCTTTATGGAAATGGGCCGACGCCTTGAACGGGCACAGAAAACGGTTGAGCTGCTGACTCGTATGTTGGTGGTTAATGTTGGTGATGGCCAAAATGTGCCGCTGCTTAAGCCGGTGTTGGCGAGCCTAGAGTCGCGCATTGTCTATAAACGTTATTATCGCAGTGGTTACCGTCTCGATAAGGGCATGGAATTGTTGTTGTTTGACCGTGAAAACCCGCGTTCGGTCATGTTCCAGCTAGAGAGTTTGCGCAGCCATCTTGAAGAAGTGCTTGGCCCCAATAAGGGGATTCAATTAACGGAAGACATGCGCTGTATTTTGCGGGCGAGTAACACCTTGCTTATGTCACGCTTGGATGAGTTGGCCGCAAGGGACGAGGCTAGCGGTGAGCACCTGAAATTGGGTGAATTACTCAGGCAGTTAGACAGTGATTTAAAGGCCGCGTCCCAGGCATTGGCAGATCGTTACTTCGATCACGCCGCTGGGCCGCAACCGGTTGAAATGAGTGGCAGGGGCGAGACATGAAATACCGCGTCAAACATTCAACACGCTATGATTATGCCGATCAAGTGAACCAAGGCTATAACGTTGCCTATCTTATTCCGCGCGAGTGCAATGGGCAGCGGGTGAATTTTAGTGATATTCGAATTATCCCGACGCCGGCAAGCAAAATTAAACGGGTCGATTATTTCGGTAATGTCGTTTGCCACTTTACGGTGGAAAAGCCCCACCGAACCCTCGAAGTCATTGTTGATAGTGAAGTGGAAATTGCACCCTCGGAGCCGCGCTTGCTTAGTGGCGGTATTACCTGCGCGGAGGTGCGTGCAGCGCTCATAAATGGCAGTAATACGGAAGATGTAAAAGCATCCGAATTTTGTTTTGACTCCCCAATGATTGCAGTAACAAGAGAGCTAAGTGAATTCGCGGTCGATTTATTTAGTCCGGATCGCCCGTTTCTGGAAGCAGTGAGCGCACTAAATTCGCGTATTTTTAATGACTTTAAATACGACCCGGGCTTTTCAACGGTGGCTACGCCACTGAAAGATGTGATGGCCAGTCGTCGTGGTGTATGCCAAGACTTTGCACACCTTGCCATTGGTGTTTTGCGGGGCATGGGGTTTGCCGCGCGCTATGTCAGCGGCTACCTAGAGACTTTGCCACCGCCAGGTCAGGTCAAACTGGCGGGCGCAGATGCATCTCATGCGTGGTTTGCGGTTTATATTCCCGGTGATGATTGGCAAGATTTTGACCCCACCAACGATGTTATGCCTGCGGATCAGCATATTACTACTGCTTGGGGGCGCGATTATTCTGATGTAACGCCCTTAAAGGGCGTGGTATTTGGTGGCGGCGGTAAGCAAGTGTTGTCGGTGGCCGTGGACGTGTCACGGGCGGAGTCGCCCTCCGAACGCGCCTTGTTTGCTGCCAATGGCGCTCCTACTCGGCGTTTGGACGATCCGGTGGCGCAAAGCCCTGGGCTGCCCAATCAGCAGAGTCAGAGCCAACAGAACCAGAGCCAGGCCCAGGCCAGCCCCACTCAAGCTTTGCAATCGCAAACTCAGTCACAACTGCCGCCGCGCAGCGTATAAGCTATACGCAATACGGTGGTTAGGACAGGTACTGTCACTCCCGTCATCCCCTTGACCGTTTCGGTCACTCCAATGTGTTTAGGCCCGTGCTAGTGTGGGCCTAAACACGTCGTCGCGTTCGTCAGGCGTTTTCCAAAACAATAATTAGTGAGAAGCTCATGTCGGCTCAAAATACCTTAATAGCTTTGGTCACTGGGGCCAGTCGTGGTGCAGGGAAGGGCATCGCGCTCGCTTTGGGTGATGCTGGGGCCACGGTATATATTACTGGGCGCAGTGCTAAGGAGGGCGAGGCGTCATTGCCGGGCACGGTATTTGCGACTGCCGAGGAAGTTAGCCGCCGCGGTGGCCGAGGAATTCCGGTGGTGTGCGACCATGCAGACGACAGTCAGGTCGAATCACTTTTTGCACAAATAGCCGCCGAACAGGGTCGTCTCGATCTCTTAGTTAACAATGCACTGTGTGTTCCCGACGGTTTAACCAACGCAGGGCCTTTTTGGGAGAAGCCTTTAGCATTACAGGCGCTTTTAGATGTTGGCCTGCGTTCGACTTATGTGGCGAGCTACTTTGCGGCGCCACTGCTCTTGAAAAGCACAAGGGGGCTGATCATTAATACCTCATCACCCGGTGGCCGCAGTTATATGCATGGCCCTGCGTATGGCGCGGGCAAGGCCGCCGTCGACAAAATGGCCCACGATATGGCGGTGGATTTTAAAGCCTACGATGTGGCGGTAGTTGCCTTGTGGATGGGAATTTTAAAAACAGAGAGAACAATGGCCGCTATTGATGCCCAGCCTGAATTATATGGCCACATGTTGGCGATAGCCGAATCGCCAGAATACAGCGGTCGGGTTATCGCTGCGCTCTCTCAAGATCCTCAGCGTATGCAATACAGCGGCAAAGTGTGTATGGCCGCAGAGCTTGGCGAGCACTACGGCGTCGTCGATATTGATGGTCGGCAGCCGCCGTCGCCACGCGCCATTTTTGGCGGAGTTACCGAGTTTGGCGACGTTGTTATTCAATAGCGTGCGGCGAACTGTCGTCCATATGGGGTATTAGGGAGCGCGGGGCAATTCGGTAAAATCCCTCCTCTAAAATAGCGGTGAGACGGTGTTGGCCCAGCGTGGTTTGGCATGGTCTCCTATAAGCGGGGAGAACATCAAAATGGCATTACAGATCGCGGGTTTACCAGAGGGTCAGTATGCCACGCTAGCGAATGGCCAGCGTATTCACTACTTGGATCAAGGCGCTGGGCCTATTGTGGTATTTCTACACGGCAGCGGCAGCGGCGCAAGCGGGCACAGTAATTTCAAGTACAACTACCCTTATTTAGTTGACCAAGGCTTTCGCGTCATCGTGCCGGATCTTATTGGCTATGGTTATTCCGATAAGCCCGACGATGTGCAATATCACTTGGATTTTTTTGTTGAATGCATTCAGCAATTACTCGCCCAGCTTGATGTTGAACGCTGTGTTCTCATTGGTAACTCTTTAGGCGGTGCCATTGCCATTAAATACACCTTAGACAACCCCGCCTGTGTGGATAAATTGGTACTGATGGCGCCGGGTGGTATTGAGGAACAGGCAGATTATTTTCATATGCCCGGTATGCAGGTGATGAAGGAGGTCTTCACCTCTGGGCCGATGGCGCCAGAGCGCTTAGAGGACTTTATTCGCCGGGGCTTGGTGTACGACGATAGCATCGTTGACCAACAGCTTATTAATGAGCGCTGGGGCATATTTCAACAACAAAATAGCCAAGTTATCACCTCGATGGTGGTGCCCAATATGGCGTCTCGCCTCCAAGAAATCGAATGTCCAGTTTTGGCATTTTGGGGCGTGAATGAACAAATGATGCCGGAAACCGGCATACAAACCCTCGCCAAAAATTGTCGCCATATTCGTTTAACCCTAGTTTCTGAGTGTGGCCACTGGGTCATGGTGGAACACCGGGACATGTTTAATCGCAATACCGCCGATTTTTTGAGAAATAATTAATATGCACAAACAAGAAATTGAAGCGCTGGGTAATGCCTTGTTTACCGCAATGCGCAGCTTTCAGCCTATCTCACCGCTCACTGAGCAAGCGCCAGGTATTACGCTTGATGATGCCTATTATATTTCTCTGCAGATGCTAAAGCGTCGTCTAGAAGATGACGGCGAAGTGGTGGTTGGTAAAAAAATCGGGGTGACCAGCAAAGTAGTACAGGACATGCTCGGTGTTCATCAACCTGATTTTGGCTTTTTAACTGATGCGATGGCGTACGCCAACGGCGCCGATGTGCCGGTTGCCGGTAATATGATTCAGCCTCGCGCAGAAGCCGAAATTGGTTTTAAGCTCAAAGCCGACCTACAGGGCCCCGGCGTCACCGAGGCCGATGTTTTGGCTGCTACCGAATGTATTATGCCGTGTTTTGAAATTGTCGATTCGCGTATTAGCGATTGGAAAATTCAAATCCAAGACACGGTTGCTGACAATGCTTCTTGCGGTGTTTATGTGCTTGGCGATAGCAGCGCAGACCCGAAGGGTTTGGATTTACCCAATTTAAAAATTACCGTGTGGAAAAATGGCGAGTTGCTCAGTGAAGGTCTGGGTAGTGCAGTGCAGGGCAACCCACTCACGGCAGTGGCCTGGCTAGCGAATACCTTGGGCCGCTTTGGGATTCCCTTTAAAGCCGGCGAGGTTATTTTGTCGGGTTCACTCGTGCCACTTGAGCCCGTTCAAGCTGGCGACAAAATGACCATGGAGTTACACGGAATTGGTCGCGCCGCTGTGCAGTTTGTGTAATTACATATCAACGGCACCTGAATTTACTATGAGAGTTAACAATAATGGCTGAAAAAATTAAGGCAGCAATAATCGGTCCGGGCAATATTGGCACTGATTTATTGATGAAAGCACTTCGCTCTGAATTTATCGAGCCGGTGTGGATGGTGGGTGTTGATCCAGATTCACCGGGTTTAACGCGGGCCGCTGACATGGGCTTAAAGGTCACCTCTGCGGGTGTTGACGGTATGGTGCCAACGATGCGCGCAGATGGTGTGCAGATTTGCTTTGATGCAACGTCAGCCTATGTTCACGCGGAGAATTCGCGCAAGGTAAATGAACAGGGCGCTCTCATGATTGATTTGACGCCCGCGGCCATTGGTCCCTACTGCGTGCCGCCGGTTAATTTGAATGACGCGCTTGCCGAGGGCTGCATGAACGTCAATATGGTGACGTGCGGCGGCCAGGCAACCATACCAATGGTAGCGGCGGTGTCACGGGTACAAAAAGTGAGCTATGGCGAGATTGTCGCCACGGTGAGTTCGCGTTCTGTTGGGCCAGGCACTCGCAAAAATATTGATGAATTTACCCGCACAACGGCTGGCGCGGTTGAGCAAGTGGGCGGCGCGACCAAAGGTAAGGCGATTATTGTCATCAACCCTGCTGAGCCGCCATTGATGATGCGTGACACTATCCATTGCCTAACAGTCGATACTCCCGATCAGGCCGCAATAACGGCCTCAGTACATGCCATGGTTGCTGAAGTGCAAAAATACGTACCCGGTTACCGCCTTAAAAATGGCCCAGTGTTCGATGGCAATCGGGTCTCCATTTTTATGGAAGTTGAGGGGCTTGGCGACTTTTTGCCTAAATACGCGGGTAATCTCGACATTATGACTGCAGCGGGTTTGCGCACCGCTGAAATGTTTGCCGAAGAAATATTGGCTGGCCGTTTAACATTAAAGCCGACGGCTGCTTAAGGGGATACGATAATGGATTTACGCGGTAAAAAAGTCGTTTTACACGATATGTGCCTGCGCGATGGCATGCACGCCAAACAGCACCAAATCTCCTTGGACGAAATGAAGAGCATTGCTCGGGGCTTAGATGAGGCGGGTATGCCGCTAATTGAAGTGACCCACGGCGACGGCTTGGGCGGCGCTTCAGTGAATTATGGCTTCCCCGCTCACAGCGACGAAGAATACCTCAAAGCCGTGATTGGCGTTGTAAAAAACGCGAAAATTTCGGCCTTATTGCTGCCGGGTATTGGCACGGTTGATCACTTGAAGATGGCCGCAGATTTGGGCGTAACAACCATTCGGGTTGCCACCCACTGCACCGAAGCCGATGTTTCAGAGCAGCATATTGGCATGGCGGCCCAGATGGGCCTCGATACCGTCGGCTTCTTAATGATGACCCATATGATCGAGGCCGAGCAAATTGTCGAGCAGGCTAAGCTCATGGAGTCATTTGGTGCTAATTGTATTTATTGCACGGATTCTGCAGGTTATTTATTGCCAGACCAGGTTAAGGAGCGCATTGCGCTATTGCGTCGGGAGCTTAAGCCCGAGACTGAGCTTGGGTTTCACGCTCATCACAATCTCAGTTTAGGGGTGATGAACTCGCTGGTAGCGGTCGAGGCGGGTGCGAACCGCATCGACGGCTCGGTGGCAGGCTTGGGGGCCGGTGCAGGGAATACACCGCTGGAGGTCTTGGTGGCCGTTATGGACCGTATGGGGGTAAATCACGGTATTGATCTCTATAAAATCATGGATGTTGCCGAGGATTTGGTTACCCCCATCATGGATAGTCCAATAAGAATTGACCGAGATTCGCTGACCTTAGGTTATGCCGGTGTTTACTCGTCGTTCTTGCTGTTTGCCAAGCGCGCGGCTGAAAAATACGGGGTGTCATCCCGTGATATTCTGGTTGAGCTTGGCAAGCGCCGCACGGTCGGCGGGCAGGAGGATATGATTGAGGATTTGGCGCTGGATATGGCGAAGGCGCGCGGTTTAATTTAAGTCTCTAAACGCTCGCCGCACAGCTTATGCTCCTCGACAAACAGCGAAGTGTCGAGGAGTCGGCGCGCTAGCACTTTCCTGTTCATTGTTCTCGGTTATACTAGCGGCCCAAACATATAAGAAGGGTCGTTCATTCCGTTATGCTTATTGATCCCGCATTTGATGAAATTATTGCCACAATCTATCAGGGGCCGCTCGAGGAGGAGCCGTGGCAGGATTTTCTGTCAGTGTTGTGTAAGCTGATGGGCGCCGTATCGGTGACTTTGGTGCTGAATCCACCCTCGGAGAAGGGTTTGGGGGTGCTGAGGGTGGTGGGAGGCAATTTGGAAGGTATTGCTCGCTATCAAGAGCGTCTTTTCGCTATGGATCCGTTTCAGTCGTTGCGGCCCGGCGAAGTGAAAAGTTTAATGGAACTCGTGCCCGGTGAGAACTGGCTAGAGAGCGAACTTTATAATCTGTGTATGAAGCCGGCAGGGCTTTACGACTCCCTCGGTGTTGATATCCATGTGCCTGGCGAAATGGACGCCGGCTTACGGGTCGCGCGGGGTGAGCAGTCGCCAAGTTTTAACAAGGCCGATCGCGATTTAATTTATACCCTCTTACCTCATTTAGAGCGGGCACTGCGCCTGCATGTACGCTTAAATAAAATTGAGTCAGAACGGGCACTTTATGCCGGCGCAGTGGAAAGTTTGTCGCTGGCGACTATTATTCTAGATGAGAATGGTCGGGTGCTTAGTTGCAATCGCATGGCCGAACATTTGATTATTCGCGAACCCGATGTACGAGTTGAAGATGGGCGTTTAATCTTAGGAGACCAAGCGACAACCAAGAAGCTCCAGCGTCTCATAGACCGTATCCTCAGTCATAAGGTCGGGGATGAGCCCACGGTGGTGGAAGCGATGCGAGTTTGTCGAGACGGCGATTTTTCTGACCTTGGCGTGATTGCGCGGCCGGTACCGATGACCGAGTGGTCGGAGGGGAAGTCAGTACCCACCGTGGCGATATTTATTAGCGACCCGGAATACGGCGCTGAAGCGCCGGTGGCGGTAATCATTCAGCTCTTCGGATTTACCCCTACCGAAGCGCAGTTATCGCTGTTATTAGCTGACGGCCTTTCCCTTGATGAGGCCTCAGCGGCGCTGGGTATGAGTCGCAATACGGCTCGCACACACTTGCGATCGATTTTTTCAAAAACCGGTGTCAGTCGCCAAACGTTATTAGTGCGCCTAATTCTTAAAAGTGTGGCACAGCTGGCCGACTAGTTAACGAAAGTGATGGTTTGCTTATTCATGGCAAGTGAGGATGGGCGATATGGCTATTTTGGAGAATAAAGTTGCGGTAGTCACCGGCGGTGGTCAGGGAGTCGGCGCTGGTATTGCACTTGCGCTCGCCGCCGAGGGCGCCGTGGTTGCGGTGCTGGGGCGCACATTAGCCAAGTTGGAAGCCACCTGTGCTGAAATTCACCACCGTGGTGGTGAGGCCCAAGCCTTTGTTTGTGACGTCACCGAGGCCGAGGATATCGACGCCGCCATAATGGAAGTTGTCGATGAATTTGGCAGTATCGATATTCTGGTCAACAATGCTCAAATTGTTCCCCTTGGTCGTCTCCTCGAGATAAATGATGACGAATACCAAGAGGGCATGGATTCTGGTCCGCTTGCCACCTTCCGCTTTATGAAAGCCTGTTATCCCTTTTTACGCGGTGATGGCAGTATTGTTAATCTCGCCAGCTCCGCGGCAATACGTTCCGACTCCGCCGGGTTTGGCGCCTACGCGGCAGCAAAAGAGGCCATTCGAGCATTGAGTCGGGCTGCGGCCTGTGAATGGGGCGAAGACAATGTCAGGGTTAACTGCATTATGCCGCTGGCGATGTCACCCGCAATGAGTCGCTGGGTTGAAGGCGGTGGTGATGACGTCGAAGACTTTCTTAGTACGGTTCCCCTTGGTCGCGTGGGCGATTGCGAGGAAGACGTTGGCCGCGTGGTGGTGTTTTTGTGTGGTCCCGATGCGAGTTACATCACCGGCCATACCTTGCCTATTGACGGTGGCCAAGCCTTTTTGCGTTAAGCTCCTGCCTGCGAAATCACCACTTTATTTTGTATTCCACGCCAATCGCGAGGTTGTTTACATCGCTGCGCCGATACTCATTGAGGCGATATTCGCTGACGATATATAAATTTTCTATCAGGCGATAGCCAAGCTGTGCTTCGGCAACGACCGGGTTTGACGGTATCTGCCTGGCTAGGTCTTCATTGAAAGTGTGGTCGATAAATCCTGCTAAATAAAGCCGGTCGCTGAGGTAGGGAAAGCGCAGCGCAAATGAATGCTCCAGTTGCCAAACCCTTGCATCGCTGTCGTCGATTTGAATAGCGTGTAGATTAACAGCGTAGCTAAGGTTGATTTTGGCGAAAAAGGATTGCAGCGCGGGGCTGTCATTTATGCGCCAGCGTATGCCAAATCGCAGTCGATCATTGTCTTCGCCACTGCGCATATTGTACTGCACAGTTAAATCTAATGGCGATGAGTCGTGAATTTGCCAACGAATATTTTGTTCGGTGTAGTAGTTACTGGTGTCCCCTAGCTCCTTGTCGGCAGGCTGATTGCCTATATTAAGCAAGCTGAAATAGGAAAAACGCTTGGGGAGTGTCGCGACAATATTTAAGGTGAAAACACTGTCGTTGTCGACATCAGAAAGATACGGATAAACATTAAAATCTAAAAAGCCTGATTGGCTATTGCGTGCTTCTGCAGACCACGTTTGGCTGCAATATATGGATAATATGCCGCTGAATACCAGTGTTTTAAATTGCTTCCAAGTCAATAGCTTTACTCGCTTATTCTAGAAATGCGTCCTTACAAGCTAGCATAGCGCTGGCAATCTTGCCTTGTTCGTACAAAACTATTCCCGACTAAAGTTGAGTTTTTAGCGGTAACTCGGTGGTGTTTTTAATTTCGGTTACGGCGATATGAGAGTGCAGTTCGCGAATCATTGGCAGGGCCAATAGGCGGTCACGAACAAAACTTTCGTAATTGCGGATGTCCTTCACAATTATTTTTAACATATAGTCCCAGATCCCCGTCATGGTGTAGCACTCGACGACCTCGTCAAAATTGCGAACTGACGATTCAAATTCCACCAGATTTTGGCGGCCAGAGGTTGTTAAATTGACAGTGGCAAACACCACCAAATCCATACCGAGTGTTTGCCGATTGAGAACTGCGACTTTCTTGAGAATGAGACCGTCTTGTTCAATTCGATTAATACGTCGCCAGCAGGGCGACTGCGACATGCCAACAATATCCGCAACCTCACTTGAGGTTTTGCTGGCATCAGATTGCAAAATACTAAGAATATTAACGTCTTGGCGGCTTAAATTGGCACTCATTGGGATTCCTTTTGATTCCAATTGCTTTGTATAGGTCTATTTTATGCAGAATTATTGGCGTAATGGAATCACGAGTGGCGTTATTTAAATCTGGAATAGGGCGCAGGGTACGAAAAATGGGCTGCTAGTGCCTGCTTGTGGGAGCGGGAGGCGTGATTGTGGCGGAGGCTTAATGCTCTTTTGTCTTGGGGAATAATTAAGGGGCTAGTGATGCTTATACCGTTTTAAGCTTAGAATAATTTTTTTAGTAATTTAATCTCATTTTTATTCGGTATAGCGGTATGGTTTTAAAGTCGCAAATATTGCAATAACTTATTGTTTTTAAATAATAAATTAATAATATGTTGTCTTGTTTATGGCGCGTCATTATTGATTGCTAACTCGATGTAATGAAATTATTTGTGTATTGATAATTTTAAAATGCCGAAAATTGCTTTAGTTTAGTTGTGAACTTCGCTAGCGAAGAAGCAGTGCGATGGTTGTTGAAAAAACCAATAAATAGCTAAAAATAATGTGACGGCATCTAAGTGGTAATTGCACTATATGCCGCTATGCTTACAGAGCGATAAATCGTTGCTGAACAATTAGTTGTAGGGCAGGGCTGGGGGCTAGTCTATGGCGCTAATCTCGGTAGTTTACGGTATGTAAACCTGTCGTTTTATCGAAGCAGCGGATTCGCAAAAAAAAATAAGCAGTCATCGTAAAGACTGTTGCTTTGGTGAAATGGGATGCGGTAAACGCAGTCTGGCGCAATGCCAGGTTTTACTGATACCTGATGAACTCGATAAGGGATGCGTCATGGTAATAGCACTAATTATTTTAGGACTGGTGATTATCACGGTTCTGTTCCATCTCTACAGCCCTTGGTGGCTGACGCCCATCGCGTCTAACTGGGGTGCTATCGACACCACTATCGAAATCTCCTTCTGGATTACCGGCCTGGTTTTCATTGCCGTTAACTGCTTTTTAGCGTGGGTAGTGTGGCGCTATAAACATACCGGTAAGCATCAGGCGCATTATGAACCGGAAAGTAAAAAACTTGAATTATGGCTTACCGGTCTCACCGCCATCGGCGTTATCGCCATGCTCACCCCCGGTTTAATTGCTTGGGCTAAGGTCGTGAATGTGCCGAGCGAGGCGACGAATGTTGAGGCGATTGGTCAACAGTGGCAGTGGACCTTTCGGTTCCCCGGCGCGGACGGTGAGCTTGGCGGCGCCGATGCACGTTTTGTTACTGCGACAAACCCCTATGGTATTGATCCTGAAGATCCCAAAGGTCAAGACGATCTCATCGTAAACAGCCATCAATTGCATCTGCCAGTGGGCAAACCGGTGAAGATGCTTTTGCGCTCAAATGATGTGTTACACAATTTTGCGGTGCCGCAATTTCGAGTAAAAATGGATTTGGTGCCAGGCACCGTGACCTATCAATGGTTTGAACCTAGCCGGGTTGGCACCTTTGATATTCTTTGTGAAGAGCTCTGCGGCGTCGCGCACTTTACCATGCGCGCCCAAGTGATTATTGAGGAAGAAGACGCCTATTTAGCGTGGTTGAACCGCCAGCCGACCTTTGCCCAAACTCAGCGTAGCCCAGCGCCAGACCTAGTGGCGGGCAAGCAGCTGTATTCTACGTGTGCCGCCTGTCACGGCGTGAACGGCGGTGGTTTGGCCGCAATGCAGGCACCTAATTTAAGTGGCTTGGCGGCGTGGTATATGGACCGCCAGCTGCGCTATTACCGCGAGGGCGTTCGCGGGGCTCACCCTGCAGACAGCAGCGGCCAACAAATGGCCGCTATGGCGAAGTCGGTGACTAAGGCGGAAGATCTACACAATCTGCTCGCCTATATTGAAAGCCTGCCCGTGGTGGCTGCGCCCGCTACGCTGGGTGGTGACCCTGCACGCGGCGCTCAGGTTTACCAGCCTTGCGTGGTTTGTCATGGCGCTAATGGCCAGGGCACTGCGGCATTGCAAGCGCCGCAACTGGCAGGGCAGGCTGACTGGTATTTATACACGCAGCTAAAATATTTCAGCACCGGCTGGCGGGGCAAGCACCCCAAAGATCAGTACGGTTCCCAAATGCGCTTAATGACTAGCACGATTCAAAGCCCTGAACGTCTGCAAGATTTACTGGCGTATATCGCGACCTTGCCGGTGTCGGGTAGCCATCAAGAACAGCTTGCACGGGCAACAATTGCAGAGGGGGTGCAACAACCATGACACATATTGCCATCGCTGATCAAACCGCTCATTTACACCATCCTAAAACCTTTATTGGTAAATATATTTGGAGCCAAGACCACAAAGTCATCGCCATTCAATATTCGGTAACGGCGATATTTGTAGGTTTAATAGCCTTGTTGTTGTCGGTGCTCATGCGCCTGCAATTGGGTTTTCCCGGTGAATTTAATTTTATTAGTCCGGATGCCTATCTGCAGTTTGTGACCATGCACGGCATGATAATGGTGATTTATCTGCTTACTGCGCTGTTGTTAGGCGGCTTTGGCAATTACTTAATTCCGCTGATGGTCGGTACCAGAGACATGGTGTTTCCGTATTTGAATATGCTCAGTTACTGGTTTTATCTCGCGTCGGTTATTGTCTTGCTGAGTAGCTTTTTTGTGACTGGGGGCCCGACCGGCGCAGGTTGGACTTTGTATCCGCCGCAGTCGATATTAGCTGGTACTCCGGGAGCGGGGAGCGGTATTGTGCTAATGCTATTGTCGCTGACGATCTTTATTATTGCCTTTACCATGGGTGGTCTGAATTACGTCACCACAATTTTTCAAGCCCGTACACGGGGCATGACCTTAATGCGTATGCCCTTGACTATTTGGGGTATCCTCACCGCGACCATCCTCGGTTTGCTGGCGTTTCCGGCGCTATTGGTTAGCGCCATCATGATGTTGTTTGACGCCCTATTAGGCACTAGCTTTTTTATGCCAGCGATAGTGTCCTTGGGTGAGCCCTTAAATCACGAGGGCGGCAGTCCCATTCTGTTTCAGCATTTGTTTTGGTTCTTTGGTCACCCTGAAGTGTACATCGTGGCGCTGCCAGCCTTTGGTATGGTCAGCGACGTTTTGAGTGTTCATGCTCGCAAGAATATCTTTGGCTACCGCATGATGGTGTGGGCAATTGTTATTATCGGCGGGCTTAGTTTTATTGTATGGGCCCAC
>Ga0207890_1000066_pt1 | contig 72926 bp, 63 predicted proteins | sample LinPmetageLP48_FD_184059 | JGI IMG/M metagenome (GOLD analysis project Ga0207890, IMG submission 184059) | Marine viral communities from the Pacific Ocean - LP-48 (SPAdes) | ecosystem: Environmental > Aquatic > Marine > Oceanic | place: Pacific Ocean | collected 2011-06-13 | reverse complement strand
ATTTGCTTGGTGACAATAGCGTTTTGGACCCACCTGATTCCATGCCGAACTCAGTAGTGAAACGAAACAGCGCCGATGATAGTGTAGCATTTGCTATGTGAAAGTAGGACATTACCAGGCTTCAAATAAAAGAAACCCGTTACAGCAATGTGACGGGTTTTTTGCTATCTGGGATTTAATAAATAGCCAAGAACCCATGCCGAACTAAGTAGTGAAACCAAACAGCTCGAAGGCGAGCCCCGGCCAACGATAGTGTAGCATTTGCTATGTGACTTTCTACCGCTGTGGGCACTACGACATTCTACTGCGTAGCGCACCGACCTCACATTGTAGAGAGCCCGACTAGAAATGGTCGGGCTTTTTTACGTCTGCAGAAAAGTAAAATACGCGCAATTAACACACACTCACAGCAACACCTATCACGTAGGTCGGGCGAGCGTAGCGACTCCCGACACAAAGAGAGTGTAGTATTTTACTGTGACTCTCCACCGCTGTGGGCACTACGACGTCCTACTGCGTAGCGCACCGACTTCAAATTGTAGAGAGCCCGACTAGAAATAGTCGGGCTTTTTTACGTCTGCAGAAAAGTGAAATGTGCGCAATTAACACACACTCATATCGCGACGCAAAGATAGTGTAGCATTTCACTGTGGCTCTCTACCGATGTGGGCACTACGACATCCTACTGCGTAGCGCATCGACTTCAAATTGTAAAAAGTCCGAGTAAAAATAGTCGGGCTTTTTTACGTCTGCAGAAAAGTGAAATGCGCGCAATTAACACACACTCACATCAACCCCCATCACGTAGGTCGGGCGAGCGTAGCGGCTCCCGACACAAAGAGAGTGTAGCATTTCACTGTGACTTTCTACCGCTGTGGGCACTACGACATCCTACTGCGTAGCGCACCGACCTCACATTGTAGAAAGCCCGACTAGAAATAGTCGGGCTTTTTTACGTCTGCAGAAAAGTGAAATGCACGCAATTAATATACACTCATACCAACACCATCGAGTAGGGCGGAAAAATAGATCACTTAATTAAGCGAATTGGTATAAAAACAAAATTGTGAACTACCGAATTTACTTTTTCGGTTTGTGTAAGCAGTTGTTTAGGTGAAGTATTAAACAGAATTTATAAATTAGTTTGATTAGTTCATTATAACTCGTTAACTAACCACAGACTTAGCTTGTTTATGAGGGCAATGAATACTAATATGATTTCATGATCTTATAACTAAATCTATTGGCTTAGTTGTTTTAAAATTACTACCAATAATGATTGTGAGCTGTAACTTAAATGCCTTATGAAACATTTGTAGATGACTCTGCATCGCTAGTTGAATTTACCCGAGTTTACTTAGCTATTTTTTATACTTTTGTTGCCGGATTTTATACATTTAGAATTATTTATAAAAATCGAAATACACCATCAGGCGTTATTTATCCCGGTGATAAATTTTGTACTAGTTGGTGGAACCATATGGTTTTTAAATTTTTCAGGGCTGCTATTTGGTTTGTATGTGTAATTAGAGTGTTTGTACCTGAGTTAGATAGCTATCTTGGGCTATTCCCAATACTCAATGGCTGGCCAGGCGTATTATTTGGCGATGTATTATTGACCGCAGGCTTTATTTTAACGATGTTTGTACATTTTCATATGGCAGCCCTTTGGCGTTCAGGAATTGATCCTAAGGGACCACATGAACTTAAAACATCAGGGTTATATGAATACTCTAGGAATCCGATGTATTTAGGCGTTGTAGCTGCACAGGTGGGGTTCTTTTTAGCCTTACCTAGTATATTTAGTTTGACCTGTTTAGTTATTGGTTTTACAGCTATATATAGACAAACATTAGTTGAGGAGGCTCATTTAGCCCATCGTTTTTCTACAGAATATAAAGAGTATAAACAACTAGTCCCTCGCTGGTTATAGCTTGGGATTGAGCTTTAAATACATGGATTTTTAAGGCAAGAGTAAAGAAGTGTTCTGTATTGGCTTGCTAAAATCTAGCACGATAGACATAAATCAGATCACTTTTTTTTGTTTTATACCAATTCGCTTAATTAAGTGATCTATTTTGAGGATGGAAAAACGTGTTGATAGCTAGGCAAAAAATTTGCTATTTAGTTGTTCTCGGCAATTGCTCCTGCATTGCTCTACCTTCTGCATCCATGCAGTCGTAAATGAGCATTTTTTAACACAGGTAGCGACACGTTCAGCCCCGCAAAATGATTAAGTATTATTGCGGATTGGTATTATATACTTTTCCATAAACTCTTGTTTAGTAATTGCCTTTGAAAAAATGTAGCCTTGAATATAATCACAAGCAAGCTGCTTTAATAGGTCATACTGTTTTTGTGTCTCAACTCCTTCAGCAACCACCATTACGTCTAGATTGTGAGCCATAGTGATAATAGCTTTCACGAGAGCAATACTATTATCGTTTGATTCTATATCGTTGATAAATGAGCGATCTATTTTTAAAATATCTATATCTAAGCGTTGTAAATACGCCAAAGAAGAATAACCAACACCAAAGTCGTCAATCGCAATATCTATATTAATAGTGCTTAAGCGTTTTAATTGTTGTTGTATTGACGAGTCGGGATCCATTAAAGTATTTTCAGTGACTTCAATTAAAATGGTGTTTGCGGGTAGTTGGTACTTTTTACTTGCAACAATCCATTCATCCACCCAGCAACCAGCGCGGTCAATTTCAAGAGGTGATGTATTTACACTGACTTGAATTGTCTTTTCACTTAAAACATTGAATTGGACGGTATCTTGAATTGCTTGAGATTTTACCCATTGGCCGATATCGTTTATTAATCCGTTTTTTTCAGCGACAGGTATAAATTCATTTGGCCCTATTAGGCCTCGTTCAGGGTGATTCCAACGAATTAGAGCTTCAGCTTTTGGTACTGATTTCCCGTCAATTGAAAATATAGGTTGGTAAAATAATTCAAACTGGTTTTTAACAATTGCAGTGCGTATCTCCTCTATTAGACGACGCTTTTCTGTGGCTTTTTCTTCTATAGCATAAGAGAAAAATTCATAGCGATTCCGCCCTTTGTTTTTAGATAAATACATTGCTTGGTCAGCGCGTCTAACGAGCTCTTCTACTGTTAAACCATCAGCAGGGAAAAATGTTAAACCTATGCTTGCGGTAACATAGACTGTCTCTTTTTTTACTTTAATGCACTGCATTAAGCTGCTTTTTACAGCTTCGGCAATTTTTGATGCTTCATCAGGACTATTTACACCTTCTAAAATTAATGTAAATTCGTCACCACCTAAACGTGCGACTGTATCTTTAGTCGTTATACAACTTTGCAGTCTTGTGGCTACTTGGTGTAAGAGTAAATCACCGTAGTCGTGACCTAGGCTGTCATTTACTTCTTTAAAGCCATCCAAATCTATGAATATAAGGGCGAACTTCATTCCCTTAATACTTACTAAGCTTTGTAGTTTTTCGTAAAAATAACGCCTGTTCGGTAAGTCGGTTAATCCATCTTGGTAGGCATATTGTTGCAACTGAATATTCGCATTTTCAAGTTCATTAGTACGCAGTCTAACTTGGTTTTCTAATGAATTTTCTCTTTGCTCAATGTTGTATAACATCGCATTAAAACAAGAGGTTAATTGTCCTACTTCATCTTGTGATAGCTGTTTAGCGCGTAAGCTATAATCGTGTGATGTAGTTATTTTATTTGCTGTTTGAGCTAGATATAAAATAGGGTTTAAAAAGCGACGCCTTAATAAAAGAGATAAAATTAGGCTGATGGCAAAGGTGAATACCATCAAAATCATTATAAATTTAAAGTAAAAAGTAATTCTGTCTTGAATGTAGCTGTTGTTAGCGCGTATTTTTAATATACCGTAATCATGCATATCGAGCTGAAGGGGTGTACTTACTTCAATACTTTGCTCCATATCTTCATCTTCTGATTGCGCAATAACAAGTTGCTCACCAGTCATACTTGTTACTATTATACTAATAACATCTGATCGTATAAGTATTGGGTTTATAAGCTCTTGCACTGCATCTAAATCATCAAACATAAGTGCTGTAGTTATATTCGGTGAAAGCATTTTTGACAGAGAGCCCAAGCTTTCTATTTGTTCCTCTTTAGCGCTAGTGATTTCATAAGCACTAAATACAATGGTTACTGTCACGGTTGATACAAGTGCAACACTCATTAAGATTAATAGTAATTTTTTGCTCATCGTATTTAATGCAAATAGTTTTTTCATTGCACTACCTATCTACAACGCGGGCAAGGCGTAGCACTTTTGAGCTCATAGTAATGCCTGCATCTTTAAGCTGTTTCGGAGCAATTTCAAAGCGAATTTTACCACCGGAAAGAAAAAACCTGATATGACCGCCATTTTCAATAAATTTGTCTGTTTCACCAATGAGCATAACGTTTTTCAGCTCTAAAGGTGTTATGTTTTTCCATTCGATAAATGTATCAGAGGTAATAAATAGCATGTTACAGGCCGAGGTTGTTACTTCATCAAGAGTGATTAATTTATTGTATAGCGGTAAGTTTTTTATAGTGCGGCTTTTTAATGCGTTGTTAGCCGCATCAATAAAGTATTTATCAGGGCTACAAATAATAAATTCATTAAGAGATCCTAAATGATAATCCCAGTGTCCAAAACGTGCAAAGTTATATAAGAAGCCTGCTTTTAGCATGTATTCTTTTTCAACAGCGCCAACGCTGGCACTAAAAAGTGTCAACGTTATTAAGCTACTGTGAACTAAACTTCTTAATTTAATCATCTAATTAACTTAGAAACTTGCTGAAATTGTAAACGTAATACATTCATCAATATAGTTTGGTAATGTATAGGTTTCGCGCGTATTATTGTACTCAATATGTGAACCTGCAAAGAGGTTTTTACCCGAAATTGCAGTAGACCACACAGGTGTTGCTTGCCAATTCCAACTAACATCTAACGTTGTGTAATTATCAGTGTTATATGCATTTGAGTTTATTGCGCGCAATGTCGCAAACACATTATGGTTGGTTAAAAAAGAATAATCGGCTTTTGCAAATAACTGCCTGTTTTTAGAGTCATAGCCGATTGCGGGCTCTACTCGAGGAGGTAAATCGTAGTTATAATCGGTGTAACTATAACCAAATTCAGTATTGAGATTATCAACTGGTTGCCATGATACAACTAGGTCGAACCCTTTAGTGGTCGTGTCTGCTACAGATGCAAAGTCTAAATCTATGCGAGTCATTGTTAGTGCTTGAAATACTTCTGGGATTCTCCCTGCTAGAAATAATTCAAGTATAGGAGTGAATTGTTCAGCATGGGTATTCATATCAATAACCGCTACGTTATTAGCATCTGTATAATAAGTAGAAAGATCCAATGACCAATCGTTAGCAGTAAAACGGTAGCCTAATTCATAAGATAGATAGTTTTCAGATTTAACTTTGTCGTTGCCATTTAGATAGGTTGCAATTCGATAGTCGTCTATTTGTCCAAAGCCAGAGCTTAAACCGGTAAGATCTTTAATTTCTGTACCATTAACTTTAAAGTTGTCGTTAAATTCAATCAATGTTGGTGTACGAACACTTCGCGATATAGCACCCCAAGTAAGGTGGTTATCTACTGGTTTGTATATAAGTCTTGCTGACGGTTGATTTTCCCAGCCAGTTAAATCGTTATGATCAAGCTTAGTACCAATAATAAAATCGAGTGTATCAGGCGTCACATTGTATTGAGCTTGAACAAGTGCACCAAACTGTTTGAGGTTATCAAAGTTTTTATCGCTATCTAAAAATACACTTTCTGCGAAAGAGATAGAGTTATACCGGTAGTTTAATCCCCAATCTAGCTGTAAAGATTGGTATATGAAGTTCATTTGATAATCAATATCTATCGATTCAAAATCTTCTTTAATATAATCTTGAGAACCATTTTGTTTCAGCCAAGAAATTTGTAGCATTTGATTGGCATCGGGCGACACTCTGTTTTCAAGTCGCGCCATTATGCGTGAGTCTGTTCGCTTTAAATCATCTGAGAATGAAATATTTTCGTTGGTTTCATCTATAACACCTCTGTAGTTTTGCCCAAGTGTTGAGTGAGTAACGTCTCCCTGAAGTAGCGCAGACCACTCATCATTAGGGGTAAAGTCAGCCCGAAAACCTAAAGAATTTTGTTTAGTTGTATCGTTAGGTGCGAGTAAGATCCCTTTTTTTGATTTATTCGCATCTTTTACATGACCATACACACGGTAGCTGCCTACGTTACTTATATCACCACCGTAACGAAGATTTGCATCAACATTTATTTGATTACCAGTTGTTACGTTTGCGTATCCACCGCGAGTATCAATACTGTTTTTAGTAATGATATTAATCACGCCATTATTTGCGTTACTACCCCAAAGTAATCCGCCTTGTCCGCGTATTACTTCAATGCGTTCAATGTCATACAAAGGAACGTTGAGTGTTTCCCAATAAACTGCAGCAAATTTTGGGGTATATAAGCTTTGTCCGTCAATCATAACCAATAGTTTGCTAGAAAATCGAGAGGCAATACCTCTTGATGAAATAGCCCATTGATTGTTATCGAGCTGACGTACAATTAAACCAGGCACCATTTTCAGTGCTTCAGGTACTGATGTAGCACCAGAATTAGTAATTTGTTCTTTACTTAATACATAAATAGATGAAGCGGTATCAAATGCTGATTGCGCTCTTTTCATCGCAGAAGTTGCTTGTACATCCATGCCCATTAAAGCATCAAGATCGAGGTCTTCATCTTCAAACGGCTCGGCCGTTAAGAGAGGGCAAACAAAAAGTAATGGCCAAAACAAACGTTGTGATATTTTCACCCAAAAGTCTCCTGCGCAATCAAAAAATCAAAAACAGTCATTGTTTTTGTAATGCATGTGATATCACACAATATTAACATACATTAACAGTGTAAGAGCATAAGTGAGATTAAATCAAGGTAGCTAATTTTGTAGTAGTTAAAAGGTCTAATTTCGCCCAATTGAACTGTAAAAATATAGTTAAATGAACTTTATAAGTATATTTATTAAAGAGTCAGTAAAATGTAAGTAACTGATAAATATATATTTATATACAACTTAAAATTTAGTCTATTTCAGAATAACTTCAAAGTATTTACGGTTATTAAATATTTAATCTTAACTATTTCGTATCATGCTTCTCAAAGTAATATTAATTATATGGGCACAATTTATACCTAGCCCTGTGTTATCTGCGATTGTGGTTTAATTATCTTTGCTTTTGTTAAAGCTATATAGAATACTTAAATTTGCTTGGTTTTGCTTTGAAGGCACCAAAGTATGATAAAAAATGAATTAATTAATGTAGAAGCAGTACTCGATTTAATGCTTGATGCCGTTTGTGTGGTAGATAAACAAGGCACATTTGTTTTTGTAAGCGCAGCATTTGAGCAAATTTTTGGTTATACGGCCGACGAAGTTGTAGGCAAAAAGATGATTAACTATGTTTACGAAGGTGATCATTACAAAACGCATAACGCCGTAACTTCGCTATTGTCTGGCGAAACGGTAAACCCTCGCTTCGAAAACCGCTGGATGAGAAAAGATGGTCAAATAGTCCATATATTATGGTCTGTTCGTTGGTCAGAGCAACATCAAGTAAGAATTGCAGTTGCGCACGATATAACTGAGCGAAAAGTAATGGAAGAGCAGCTCTATTACATGGCTCGGCACGATGTGTTAACTGGTTTGCCTAATCGCTCTTTATTGATGGAGCGATTTGAAAAAGTAATTATTAGTGCAACTACAAACAACACATTTTTTTCTTTACTGTTTATAGACATAAATGGCTTTAAAGCAGTAAACGACACCCACGGACACGAAACTGGCGATAAGCTTTTATGTGCTATAGCAAAAAGGCTCTCAGCGTCGGTTAGGCATTACGACACAGTAGGGCGTTTAGGCGGAGACGAATTTTTAATTATTTTAGATAACTTAAGTTCTAGCCACGAAACCGTCAGAATAAAAAATAAAGTCCTCACTGAGTTTAAAGCTGTCTTTAAGTTAGATGATGTACTACTAAATATTTCCCCCAGTATTGGCATTGCAAACTACCCAGAGCACGGCCAAACAGATCACGAACTTATAAAATATGCTGATCAAGCTATGTACAAAAATAAACAACAAGGGTTAGATAACGTAACCTATTTACCTTAAAAAACCATGCTGAACTACCACCTTAGACAACTCATCATCACAACGCCCTTAACTACAATACATTACTTAGCGCCACATTTTTAATAGCGGTTTTCCAGCGCTGCGTTAAAAAATCTATAAATGCTCTTACAGCAGTTTGTGGTAGTTTCTCGATAAATAAACTGCACAAGTTATGCCTGGTTGATAATGAAGGCAATTACCGTATCGGCAGTAATACATTTTTTACTAATGATGCAGGCGAAAGCAAGGTATCTGTCACTGATTATACAACCGCAATGTTTGATGAAGCGCAAAATGCAGCGCACGTAAATCAGCATATTAGTATTGCCTACTATATGGTTACTAATCAAAAGCGTTTGATTATTTAGATATAACAATACTGGCTCACAAGGCTAAAATAATTTAATCTGAGCGTATTAATTCTTATTAAATTACTTGCCTTATGAGCCTTCTTTTTTCTCTTGCGTTAGCAAGCCTTCCCGCTTTACCTGAGCCTGTTGCAAATAATGCTGTGGCTAAAGTTATTGTTAAAAATCAGCCTTACTTTTTAAGCTTTATGGGGCTGGGGCGCGATAAACAATACTCGTCAGTGCATAATAAAGTGTGGGCGCTTAAAGTTGGCGATTCACAGTGGCAATCTAAAACTGGTGTGCCTTCAAGCTTGCCATTAAAAGGACGCTTAGCGAGCACCGCAGTCGGTTTAGGCGAGTACGCTTATGTGTTTGGCGGCTATACGGTAGCAGAGGATCATACTGAAGTTTCAAGCCCCGACGTATATAGGTACGACGTAATAAAAGATACCTACACTCATCTTGCGAGTATGCCAGTACCCGTAGACGATAGCGTCGCGCTGAGCTACAAAGCGCGTTACATTTATCTAATAAGCGGTTGGCATAACGACGGCAACGTAAACTTAGTACAAGTATACGACACGCAAAATAATACATGGCAACAAGCCTCGCCATTTTTAGGTGAGCCTGTATTTGGCCAAGCCGCTGCTATTAGTGGTAACACCATTGTTATTTGTGATGGCGTTAAAACACAAGCTAATTCTGATTCGCGTCGCTCCTTTGCAGGTGTAGCACAGTGCTTAAAGGGCACAATAGATTCAACTAATCCACAAAAAATAGATTGGCGTACCTTGCCACATCCAACGGGTAGCGCTCACTATCGAATGGCAGCCACCAGCTATAATGGCAATATTTATATGATGGCAGGCTCTAATAACCCATATAACTACAGCGCAATAGGTTACGACGGCAAACCTGCACCAGCAAGTGATCATGTTTGGCGCTTTAGTATCGCAAAAAACGAATGGCAGATTTTATCCCCAGTTGAAGTAAAGAGCATGGATCATCGTGGTTTACTTGAGCACAGTGGGGTTTTATATCGAATTGGCGGCATTGATAACAGTCAGCAAGTAAGCGCTAACGTACTCGGTTACGAGGTTGAAAAGTGAACACTCTTTACATTACAGGAGCGGGAGTCAGCGCAGCCAGTGGTATTCCCACCTTTAGAGGGGAGGATGGTTATTGGACCATTGGCAGTAAAAATTATACGCCTATGGAAATGGCAACGCGCGCAATGTACCAAAACGCCCCAAAAGAGTTTTTAGCATGGTATTACCATCGCTTTGCAACGTATCGCAACCATGGCCCAAACGACGTACACCATTGGCTAAGTGACAAAAACCTAATTACTCAAAACATAGATGGGCTTGATGGCAAAGCGGGTAACAAAAATTACATAGCGATACACGGCAGGCTTGATCAAATGACCTTATTTCATGAGCAAGGTGAGCCTGTCACGCCACTTGCCACCCCGTGGGATAGCGTAGACGAAAGCTGCCTGCAAGAGTCTCTCTTTGAGCTATTTAATATTCAAAAGCAAACGCCTGAGCTAAACCATTCATTTAAGCCCTTTGTTTTATTATTTGACGAATACTACACCGAGCTTTACAGAATAACACAAGCACAACAGCGTATGCTCAACGCCGATAAAATTGTATTTATGGGCACCTCGTTTAGCGTCAATATTACGCAAATGGCAATTGAAATAGCCCGAAATTACGACATTCCTGTTGAAGTGGTTGACCCTGAACCTGCACATATTTTGCACGCTAACGTCACATATAAAAAAGTGAATGCATTAGATTACATTCAATCTAATTAATAAGTGCTATATTTTAAAGGGGTTGGTAATGTTTTCTTAAATATTACAATCTCTTTATATAATATTAACGAGTCAAAAATGTTATTATTATCCTGATTATAACAATACTAAAGAGATCTGAATGAGCGACTTAACTGCAATAGCAAACTTGTCCATTTTACTTGTAGAGCCTTCAGAGGTTCAGCAAAAAATAATAATAAAATCGCTTTTAGAAAGTGGTGTAAAACAAGTTGAAACTGCATCTACACAAACACAAGCGCTTAGCTTATTAGCAAGTTATCACCCTGATCTAGTTATAAGCTCTATGTATTTATCTGACGGGACAGCCGACTCACTATTGCAAGAAATAAGATCAAACCCTACCACCGAGCATCAACCTTTTATGCTTATATCGAGCGAGCGTAATAAAAAATACCTTGAGCAATTACGCCAATCGGGTGTGCTGGCTATTTTGCCCAAGCCTTTTAGCGCAAAAGCCATTACCCGCGCACTCAAAGCAACCCTCGATATTATAAGCGAAGAAGAAGTAGAACTTGATCATTTTGACGTAACGCTGCTGCGAGTTTTAGTGGTAGACGACAGCCGCTTTGCGCGTAAACACATAATACGCGTACTTGCGGGGATGGGAATACCTGCACCGATAGAAGCTGAAAACGGTAAAGAAGCTATTGAGCACTTGAACAACCAACCGTTTGATTTAATAGTAACCGACTACAACATGCCAGAAATGGACGGGCGAGAACTAACAGAAGCCGTTAGAAGCTCAAATAGCTACTCACATATTCCTATTTTAATGGTGAGCTCAGAGGCAAACGACACCCACCTAGCTAATATTGCTCAAGCGGGAGTTGATGCTATTTGTGATAAACCGTTTGAACCAGCCACAGTGCGAGAATTACTGTATAAAATAATGTCTTAAAAGTAAGTACAAGCGTAGGTCGGTTATTATTTGGCCTACGCTCATCTTTAAAATACATTTACTATTACAGTTTTCCTAATCTATAAATGAGTAATGCCGTTTTTTTAATGTTTTTATCAAGGCTGGTTAAATCGGCTGTTTCGTTTTTGGTGTGTGCGCCACTGCCCATCAAGCCTAAACCATCAAGTGCCATATCAACATGGTTTGCCGCAAACGAAATATCAGCCGCACCAGCATTGCGTGGATTGGCGGCTACTACTTTGTTGAAGCCTAAATCGTGGCTTGCGTCGCTGTATAATTCTAATAGCTTTTTATTGCCATCAGTTAATGCCATTGGCGGGTAACCGTCTTCAAAAATAAGCTCTGCTTTACTGCCATCTAAGTTTTTAGCCACAATTTGTAGCATAACCCTTTTAGCGCTTTCTACCTGCTTTGGCGAAAGTGCGCGTAAATCACCTGCAACATGCACGGTTTGTGCTATTACATTACTTTTACCAAATGCCGTTGCTGACGAATTAGCACTGTCGTAATCGGCATTGGTACCGCCCACAATAAGCCCTGGGTTAAATGTTAAATTAGGTTGCGTGGCAAGTTGCTCTCTAAAATCATTTAAAATGCGTGATGCTTCGTAAATAGCGCCATATCCAACGCTTTCGCTAAATATTTGTGACGAATGCGCTGCATTTGCCGTTACGTTTAGCGTCCAGCCGGTATAGCCACGGCGCGCCGCCATAGCGGTTTTTATATTGTTATCGCCATTTTCATAGCCAAGCGCTACGTCAGCCCAAATTGCTGCATCAACAATAGCTTGTTTAGATAAGCTAAGCGGGCGACCGCTGCTTTCTTCATCGCCAGTCAATAAGACTTTTATGCTTACTTTTTCGAGTAAATTAAGGGCTTGTAAGCTTTTAAGTGCGGTAATTATTATCGTGTTACCGCCTTTCATATCGGCAACGCCTGGGCCACTGGCTGTATCGGCATTAAGTTGTTTGTAGGTAGTAAAGTTATCGTTTTTGGCAAATACCGTATCTAGATGGCCGATCATCAGTATTTTTATTGCATCGGGATCATTGCTCTCATGGGTTGCTAATACATGCCCTGCGCGGTTAAACGCACTGCCATCCAGCCATTCAACTTTAAAACCAATGGCTTTAAGCTGCTTGCTTGTCAGCGCACCTACTTTTTTTACACCTTCAATATTAAGCGATCCACTATTAATATTTACGGCTTGCTCTATTTCTTGCCGTGCTTGGGGAATGTTTTTATCGACCTGTTTTACTATTTCACGCTCATTTTTATCAAGCGCAGCATGGCTTGTAAGCGGTAGGGTACTAGCAAGGGTTAAAATAAGTGCATGGCTAAATTTTAAAAATGACATAACAGCATAATAAGTGAGAAATAAGAATATTTAATATGAAGTAAAAATACATAGTATTCAATAGGGGAAGCAGAAGAGGGAGTAGCAAACTTTAATAGTAGCTTAGCGCGAGATAGAGATATCATAATATTTATAAATGGTAATCACCTACAGTATTTGCTAATAATAAAGGATTATTACTTTGGAGAAGGGTTTTCCGTTCTCCGAACTACGTTTATTAGCTGTCAAGGAGGATAATTTGGCAAAATTAAGAGTTTTTGTTTCGTCTACTTGTTACGATCTGGGAGTGGTACGCTCAGAACTTCGCCCATTTATAAAATCACTTGGGCATGAACCAGTAATGAGTGATTATGCTGATATTTTGTACGACCCAAGATCTCATACTCATGATAGTTGCATAAAGGAAGTACCAAACTGCGATATGGTTGTCCTAATTATAGGCTCGAGGTTTGGAGGTACGGGGATTCCATCTATATTAGAAAACTTCGACTTTGAACACTTGAAAAGTACCTCTTCAAAAGCAGAGCTACTAGAGTCTAAAGATAAATTGTCGATTACACAGCTTGAAATACTAAAAGCAGCTGAACATTCAATTCCTATATATGCATTTGTTGATGAGAAAGTTTTTCATGATCATCATGTTTATGAAAAGAATAAAGGGAAGCCTGAGGTTATTGATGCAATAGAGTTTCCTTCAATACAAAAGAAAGAAACAGCAAAATATATTTTTGAATTCATAAATTACCTTACACACCGGACTTATAATAACAGTATCTTACCTTTTTCTAGGCTTGATGAGATAAAGGATAATCTTGTTGGTCAATGGTCACAACTTTTCCAAAGGTTGTTATCTGAACACCGAAATAGGGAAGTTGAGTCTAGGCGTTATAGAGATTTTTCTGAAAGGCTAGAAGATTTGAAGTCAGTAGTAATGGCATCTATCGCGACTCCTGATCTTAGAGATACTGCTAGGGGAGCTATTCGTTATAGGCATTTGCTTACCTTTCTTTCTTCATTGCCGGCCTCAAATATTAAGGAGCTCTTAACATCAGACTTGTCATGGACAGCTCTTCTGAAAGAATTTGGAATCACTGGCATCAGGCAGGTTGAGAGTGATGAACGGATGAGACCAGAATTATTCTTAATCAAGACAGATGGTACATTTTATAAGTGTCGATATCATTTTGGAATTATGGAAGAAATACAGACAGATTGGGGAAGCTTTATACAAATTGATCAAGAAAGCCGTAAAGCGATTATTGATGTGACCCTGGAAGATCGAGACAGTAGAAGATACAGACCTGTGGCTCACGTTAATAAGCAATTTGAAGAGTATTTAGAAGAGATATATTTACAACAGAAGTTGGAACTAGATGAAGGCAAGCTTTAACAGGACTTTGCTTTTTGCATCTTTTTGTTAATTGAAATTATGCTATTTCACCTTTCTAATTCATTAAATACAAACAACCGTCAGGTTTAACAACATTGGCATTAAACCCGACAGCCCAAAATCTACCAAGCTACATTTAGTTAGTTGGCATTAAATAAATCTCGCGTACGCTGTTGCGCTGGTTTGCTTCAATAGCAAACAGTACGGCGTCGGCTACATCTTGCGGGTCGAGTTTGTCGGGTTTAGCTTCATCAAAAAATGGGGTGTTTACCATACCTGGTGCTATGGTTGTGCAGCGGCCATTCCATTCGCTCATTTCCTCAGCTAGGTTTTGTCCAAAGCCATAAGCAAACCATTTAGTTGCACCGTAAATAGAGCCGCCAATTGGCTTACGGCCAGCGGCAGAGCTGGTTAATATAAAGTGACCTTTGTTTTGGCGTAAATGCGGCAGGGTTAATTTTGCAGTCCACAGTAGGGCTTTAATGTTTATATCAATCATAGTTGACCACTCATCTGGGTCACCTTTTTCGGTGCCAGCGGTTGAAACACCCATGCCCGCGTTAGCAAAGGCTACATCTAATCGGCCAAACTTTTCAATGCCTTTAGTAACTACGTTTTCAAGTGCGGTAAAGTCGGTTGCATCTGCGGCTACGCTCAGTGCGTTATCTGATCCTAGCTCGGCAACAAGTTGATTAAGTTGCTCTTCTCTACGGGCGGTTAATATAACTTTATGACCGTTGTTTACTAAGGTTTTTGCCGTTGCTTCACCAATGCCACTAGAAGCGCCGGTTATGAGTACTATTTTCTCTTTTGCCATGGTTTTTTCCTTATTAACAAATGAATAAAGGCGCAGCTCAATGTGCGCCATGCAGTTATTGTGCTATGTCAAAATTGACTGATAAATCGTCAGCTTGCGTTAGGTTAATTTGTTTTAGTTGATAAATATTAAAATCAGCATCTATTTGCTCTGCATCGTCTATGTGTGCGCTACACGTATAAGCAAGTTGATAGTCGCCTGGTGTTATGAATGCGAGTTCAAATTCGTATTCATTATCGTCTGCATCAAATACAACATTGGCGGTAGCTAACGGAGCGTTATCAGGCGTTTGGTCATCTATTTCATGAATATCTGTTGGGGTTTGTGCCTGTGCAGAGTAAAGGTAAACAGCATGGCCAAATGATGAATCATCAGCGGCAAGAGCAATGTTGTCAGTCTCGCAATTGTTTATAAGTGTTTGGCTTACAGTGCCTTCAATATCTTGTGATTCAGAAAGGTTTTGTAAACGCACACCGCGAGGTTTTAAAAAGACTTCGTTATTATTTTGTGGATCAACTAACGATTTTTTTAAATCAAACTCTAATACAAACTCGTTGTCGGTTTGATTGAGTGTAAAGCCATCTAGCTGTATTTCACCCACACCATCATTACCTTTTCTTTTTACGATAAGCGGTGCAATGCTGCCGTCTTCATAAACTACGTGAGATGTTAAGCTAAGGTTGTTTGTGTCGCCGTTTATTACTTGTGCGCGGATCCACGAATAATCACCTGCAGGTACTTCTTGATCGTCAAGTAATTGAAAAATATCGTCGCCCGTATAGTCTAGTAAGTTGACCATTTGCGCTAAGGTGGCATCGTTTTTAGAGCGAGTTTCAAAGCTAACTTCTTCACCTTCTTGGGCTTTAATTGTTATTGAATCAAATACAACGTTAACCTGTTTTAAACCAGTGACTGGAGCGTCGGAAATTCCTAAGCTAAAAGTGGTTTTATCACTTGTTTGCGGTGGGGTTGTTTCAGCATCGTCATTTGATGAGCCGCAGCCTGCTAAGGCAAAAATAATAGCGCTACTTAATATTGTTGATTTAAAGTTCATGGTTGTTTCCTCTTATTTGATTTGTTAAGTGTATGTATTTAACCCTTAACCTAAATTGAATTAAAAATATGAGAAGTTATAACTTTTAACATGCTGTTTTAAAACGTTTTTAATTTCATCGATTTAATCGTTTTTTACTATATACTCGCGCCACTTCTTTTGAAGTCGGTTTTATTAGATTTAACCATTATTTTGCTGAGTTTCAGCCACATTTATCGGAACAAACATGAAAGATAAACTTTTAGCGTTTTGGCAAAGCCATTCAGAAACAATCATCACTTTAGGTTACAAAGTGGTTTTAGCGTTGGTGATTTTAATTGCGAGTGCCTTAATTGCACGCTCGGTTAAAAAAGCGATTAAAAACTCTAAATCGCCATTAAAAAAAGTGGATAGTACGCTGCTTCCTCTTTTATCGAGTATTGCTGGTTATTTAGTTTATATAATTGGCGGGCTATTTATTTTAGATATTTTTGGCGTTAATACGGCAAGCTTAATTGCGCTAATGGGTGCTGCTGGTTTAGCGATTGGTTTAGCCCTTAAAAATACGCTGAGCAATATTGCTGCGGGTATTATGCTGCTAATACTCAGACCTTTTAAAATAGGTGATTTTGTTGATGCCAGTGGCACGCTTGGTACTGTGAGTGAAATAAACCTATTTACCACTATTTTTAAAACCACCGACGGTCTTTATATAGCATCGCCTAACGGCAAAGTGTGGGGTGGCAATATTAAAAACTTTACCCGTAATGGCAAAAGACGAATGGACATAGTGGTGGGTATTTCGTATGCCGACTCTATTGACGTTGGCTTAAATGTACTCAAAGAATTAGCGGCATCAGAGAGCCGGTTACTCGCAGAGCCTGCACCTAAAGTAATGGTGACATCAATAGGCGAAAGCGCAGTGAACATTCAATTACGTGCGTGGGCTGTTAATGGTGATTATTGGCAAACCGTGTGGGATTTAAATAAACGTGTTAAAGAAGCAATTGAAGGCGCTGGGCTGAGTATTCCGTTTCCGCAGCGTACGCTGCATATATCTGAGTCTATGGCGTCGGCAATAACTGTTAACAAAGATGCTTAAATATGTATTAGCATAAACACAAATAAAAATAGCGAGCCTTGGCTCGCTATTTTTGTATTAGCCTTTGTGTAGGCTGAGGTATTAACCTTCTAATTGAAAGTCGTACACTGAGCCTAAATTTAGTAGCTGCGTTAGCTCATCAAGTGCTTGGTAGCTTTCGGTGAGTAGAGCTGAGTCTGCAAAGTCACTTGCGCCTAATTTGTCGCGGTAGTTACGTTTTGCCCAATCACACAGTTGTGTGTATTTAGTATCAGTTAAAATAACCTCTGGGTTTACTGCAGTAAGTTCTTGCTCGTTAAGGGCTACACGTAAACGCAAGCAAGCTGGGCCGCCGCCATTTTGCATACTTTGGCGTAAATCAAAAAACTGTACTTGGTTTACTGGGTTATCAGCCATTATCATTTCTTCAATGTAGGCGTTAACCGCGCTGTTGCGTTTACACTCTTGTGGTGCAACTAACAGCATTGAACCATCTTCAAGGCTCACAAGCTGGCTATTAAATAAGTAACTACTTACAGCGTCGGTAATGCTTACTTTGTCGGTAGGTACTTCAATAATATAAAATTCTTTATTGCCCACATATGCTTCGCGAATATCTTGCAGTGCCAAAGCTTGGTTTAAAAATGCTTGCTGGTGGCACAGTAATACGTTGGCGTTACCTACTGCAATTACATCGTTATGAAACACACCTTGATCTATTACGTCTGGATTTTGCTGCAGTAAAATTTGGCTTGAATCTTTTAAGTTATGTAAGCGACAAATAGCTTCTGAGGCTTCGAGTGTTTGCCTTGCAGGAAATTTAGCTGGTTTTGGTAATTGGCTGTTAAACGCGCTGGCACCAAATACAAACATTTCAAGGCCTTGCTCGCCGTGGCTGTCACAAAAACGAGTATGGTTTGCTGCACCTTCGTCGCCAAAAAAGCCTTGGTCTGGCAAATGAGTATGGTGCGCAAAGTATTTGTCGTTATTAAACATCGCTTTTAATAAGCGCGTAGTGGTTGCAGGCTCTAATGAACGATGAAACTTATTATTTAAATTAGCTGAAGTAAAATGTACTTTGCCGTCGGTTGTATCAGGAGATGGCGATACCGTAGCGGCATTGGCTGTCCACATTGCAGACGCTGAATAACACGCGCGTAATAAAATAGGATCTGCTTTAAATGCTTTATGAATTACTTGTGCATCGTTACCGGTAAAGCCTAAGCGGCGCAGTACGTTTAAGTCGGGGCGCGCATGGGGGGCAAATACACCTTGAGTTAGACCTTTGTCGTGCATGGCTTTCATTTTTTCAAGGCCTTGAAGCACCGCCTCTTGAGGATTTGAAAAGCTTGCTGCGTTATTTAACGAGGCAACATTACCATACGATAAACCAGCGTAGTTGTGAGTAGGGCCAACTAAGCCATCAAAATTAACTTCCAAAGCGTGCATACACGTTCCAACTAAAAATTTTCAATAGGATGCAACAATACAACGCAATAGGCCTGCTTGCAAAGTTATAAACGCAGTGTTTTTACTAATTTTTTCGATGTTTTTAAATGTGGAGTTTATTACAAGGAGGTTGTTTTTATATTGAACGATTAATTTGAAGTTTAATTAAAATGTACACATAAATTTCATAGTGTGCAAAAGCTTAGCCTAAAGTAGGTTTATACATTTAAGCTTTATGCCAAGCCTTTACACAATACGATGTTACTTAACATAGGCGCGCTCTTTATCAGCGGTAGTGCGGGTATTTGTTGGATCATTAACTTGCCAAACGCTAATGTCTAAACGCCATAAAAGGTAAAGGGTATGGTATAAGTTGAACATGGTTTTTCCTTGGTATTTTCACTGAACACATCAGTTTATAGGAAGAAGTATGCCAACATTAACTTGAATATTTTATGAATAGAAATCAGGTGTTTAGTATTTAAGTGTAAATACGTACTAAAGCATTAGCACCAAAGCGGTGAAGTATTACTAAAATATGCACCAGAGTGGTGTGTTTTTAATAAAAAGCCCTGCAACTATTGGGTCACTTAAATGTGCAAGGCTTTTTAAAAATGTAGTCGCTTAAAAAGTAAATTAGCGGCCTACTTTTCCTTTTACTAAAGGCTCGAACGACATTACTTTAAACTTACCGTGACTTTGATTTTTGCCATTATTAAGTACAGGCGAATTATGTAAATCGTCAACGGTAAAGTATATTTTATGATCGGCTCCGTAGCTAAAGCCATCAGGCCAGCTTAAGCGTTCGTCCTTAAATAATACTTCGTAGTTGCCAGTGGGTTTAACTACGCCAATTGCGCCATTGGTTATGTCGGTTACATATACGTTACCGCCGCCATCAACAATAATACCGTCTGAAATTGGCTTAGTGCCATAACGCGTAACTTTGTCTTCAAGCGCTTTAGCCGAAAGGCTCTCGTTATTTATATCGCTGGTGGCAATGCGGTAAACCGACGTGCCCGACATAGAGCCAAAGTAAAGCCAGTCTTCGTTAGGGTCAAGCGTAATAGGGTTAACACCTAAGCGGGCAGGTTGTCCGCCAAGGCTCATCGTGCGCCCATCAATAACCATATCGATATTTTCGGCTGTGGTGTAATGGCTATTTTGTAATACTCTGCGTGTTACACCTGTTTTAAGGTTTACCGTAATAATAGCGGCTTGGCTGCCTTGTGCTGTGTCGGCAATGTATACAACGCCATGTTTATTATCGATGACTAAATCGTTTAAAAACGAGGTGTCGGTAATGGTCGGTTTAGCCAGATAAATAATTTTATGTAGTTGCTCTTTGTTTGTATCCCAGCCTACTAAGCGCCCAGCGTGAGCGGGCCCTGAAGTGTCGAGCATCCATAATACACCATCGCTTGATACGTTTATGCCAAGTACGTCGTAAAAACCTTTACCGTTATTGTACGCGTATGCCCACTCTTCATTAGGGTAGGGCTTAGTTGTACCATCGCTTAAAAGCTCCATAATTTTTTGCTTTTGGCCAAAAAAGCCATGCACAGATAAAAACTTTCTGCCCGATGGGGTAATAGCAATGTTGCCCGGAGGGTGCTGCGCATCAAATGTGGCTACTGTTTTTAAATCAGCATTTTGGCCAGCGGTGTTAGCAGATACAGCGTTGCTACCTAAAAGTGCCGTGCTACACGCCGCTGCTAATAGTAGTTTTTTAATATGAGTCATTTTTAAAACCTTTTAAAACACGTTTATTGTTTAAAAATTAAGAGCCTAATCGGCTAAGTCGTTTACTACTAAATCGAGCAGCTGCATCAACTGCTTCGCTTGTGTTGCATTTACACTATCAAATTTACATAAAATATTTTTAGGAATATCGGCTGCTTTTAACTTAAGCGATTGGCCATGCTGAGTTAGCTGCACTAGGCGTTTGCGTTTGTCGTGCTCATCTTTAATAACAGCCAGTAATGATTTGTCGCTCATTTTTTTGAGTATTTGAGTCATTGCACCGCCATCTATCGCGGTTTTATCTATTAGCTCTGCAATTGTAATTTCGTCTTGCTCCCACAGCGCCATCATTACTACGTATTGCGGGTAAGTTAAATTTAGCTCGTTTAAAGGCTCGCGATACGCACGCGCAATGCTGTTAGATGCCATATATAACCGATGACATAACTGATTTTTTAACTTTAATTGCTCAAACGACATAACGTTATCCTTTATTTCGATACATGGCATTTTAATTTGCATGCAAAGTATTTGCAATCTCTAATTACTTGTTCTATTATTTTGCACACAAACTAAATTAATTACTAAACTTTGGAGTTCATTATGAATGTATTACAAAACGTAGCTTACACAGCAAAAGCAACTGCAACTGGCGGCCGCGAAGGCGTAGCTAAATCTGATGATGGTCGTTTAGATGTAAAGCTATCAACACCTAAAGGTTTAGGCGGAGACGACGGTCAAGGCACTAACCCTGAGCAATTATTTGCCGCAGGTTATGCTGCTTGTTTTATTGGCGCACTAAAATTTGTAGCAGGTAGCGAAAAAATAGATTTACCAAGCGACACACATATTGACTCACAAGTATCTATTGGCGCGATTGAAGGCGGTTTTGGTATTGCAGTAAAACTTGCTGTGTCACTAGGTGATATGGATAAAGCTACAGCGCAGGAACTTGTAGATAAAGCGCACCAAGTATGTCCATATTCAAACGCAACACGTGGCAATATTGAAGTAGAGCTTTCAGTTATTTAATTAATTGCTAAGTCAACTAATACTGTAATAGCCCAGTGCTTTTGCCACTGGGCTTTTTTGTGCGTGGAGTTTAATAAAAATGAGTCGTTAAATAAACATGCAAAAAATCATATATTCACTATTCCATATATTCTTTTTTTGGTTTATTGTATGTGCAATAAAACTGCGAGGACAATATGGAACAATTCAACCCACTTCAATTTTATAAATGCCTAGCGGACGATACGCGTTTAAAAGCAATGCTGCTCATTAGCCATCAAGAAGAGCTATGTGTATGCGAACTGGTTACTGCACTTGAGCTAAGCCAGCCTAAAGTGTCTCGCCATTTAGCGCAGTTAAGACAATGCGGATTGTTGAGCGACCGTAAACAAAATCAATGGGTTTATTACAGTATTAATAAAGCCCTACCAGAGTGGGCTAAAAATGTATTAACGCAAACGCTTACTGCTAACCCTTCATTTTATGAAAACGATTTAACGCGCTTAAATGTTATGGGTAATCGCCCTGAACGTATTACTAGCTGCTGTAACTAACTTATTAAAGGTATTTAATTATGACTATTAAAGTAGGTATTAACGGTTTTGGCCGTATGGGACGTTTAACTCTGCGTGCAGCAGTTGATTGGCCAGAAATAGAGTTTATTAAAGTAAATGATGTAGCGGGCGATGCTAAAACCCACGCACATTTAATTGAGTTTGACTCAGTACACGGGCGCTTAGCACAACAGGTTTCTAGTGATGATAGTAGTTTTAGTGTGGGTAAGCATACGATTGCAGTTACCAACAACAAAACCATAAACGAAACTGATTGGTCTGATTGCGATGTAGTAATAGAAGCCAGCGGTAAAATGAAAACCACAGAGCTGTTAGATCAATATTTAGCACAAGGCGTTAAGCGTGTTGTGGTAACCGCACCTGTAAAAGAAGACGGTATTTTAAATGTAGTAATGGGTGTAAACGATGATCTTTATAATCCAAGTGAGCATAAAATTGTTACAGCCGCCTCGTGTACTACTAACTGTTTAGCGCCAATAGTAAAAGTACTGCAAGAAAAAGTGGGTATTAAGCACGGCTCAATGACTACTATTCACGACATTACCAATACTCAAACAATTATTGATGCCCCTCATAAAGATTTACGCCGTGCGCGTTCGTGCGGTACAAGTTTAATTCCTACTACAACCGGTAGTGCAACAGCTATTACGCATATTTTCCCTGAGCTAAAAGGTAAATTAAACGGCCACGCCGTGCGCGTACCCCTTACTAACGCATCAATTACCGATTGTGTTTTTGAGCTCGAGCGAGGTGTTACACAAGACGAAGTAAACACGTGGTTTAAAGACGCTGCAAATAACGAGCTACAAGGTATTTTAGGCTACGAAGAAAGACCGCTTGTATCTATAGATTACAAAACAGATCCACGCAGTTGCACCATAGACGCCCTTTCAACCATGGTAATTAACAACACTCAGCTTAAATTATACGCTTGGTATGATAACGAGTGGGGTTATGCAAACCGCACTGCTGAGTTGATGCTTAAAGTTGCACAAAGTGATTTGGTTTAATCTCGTTTAAAAAGGTTTAACGCTATGTTTGCGCAGTTGGCTGATTTACCGAGCTCTATAAAACAATATTTAATAATTACTGGTAACTATTGGGCATTTACTTTAACTGATGGTGCGCTACGCATGTTGGTGGTGCTGTATTTTTATCAGTTAGGTTATGGCGCATTTGCGATAGCCATGTTGTTTTTGTTTTATGAAATATTTGGGGTGATCACCAATTTAGTAGGTGGTTGGCTTGGCGCGCATTTAGGGTTGAACAAAACCATGAATGTAGGGCTTGGGCTACAACTTGTCGCTTTAGCCATGCTTTGTGTGCCAGGAGATTGGTTAACCGTTGCCTATGTTATGGCAGCGCAAGCACTGAGTGGCATAGCTAAAGACTTAAATAAAATGAGCGCAAAGAGCGCCATTAAGTACTTAGTACCACAAGACGATGCAGGGCAAAGCCAATTATATAAATGGATTGCCATACTTACCGGCTCTAAAAATGCTTTAAAAGGGGTGGGCTTTTTTTTAGGCGGCTTATTACTAACTGTATTTGGTTTTGTGGGGGCATTAATAAGTCTAATTATTTTACTTAGTGTTGCGTGGGTTATTAGTTTAATTTTTTTAAAAGGCGATATTGGTAAAGCTAAAAACAAACCTAAGTTTAAAGAGCTGTTTTCTAAATCGAGAGCAATTAACTTACTTAGCGCAGCGCGTTTATGCTTGTTTGCAGCGCGCGATGTATGGTTTGTAGTTGCACTACCTGTTTACTTAGCCGCTCAGTTTAACTGGGATCATTGGTGGGTCAGCGGTTTTATGGCTTCGTGGGTAATTGCTTATGGGCTGGTGCAATCGCAAGCACCGCGAATAACTGGGCAAGGTGATTCAACTTCACATTCGGTCAAAAAAGCATACTGGTGGGTTGCTTTATTAAGTGGTGTAACTGGCATTTTGGCGTTGTTGATGCAATTGGATATAGCGGTACATTTTACGCTTGTAATAGGCTTACTTATTTTTGGTGGAGTATTTGCTGTAAATTCATCGCTGCACAGTTACTTAATAGTAAGTTTTGCTAAAAACGATGGGGTGTCACTCGACGTTGGCTTTTATTATATGGCCAATGCGATAGGGCGTTTGCTTGGTACGGTGCTTTCTGGTTGGGTTTTTCAAGTATATGGGCTTAGTGCGTGTTTATGGGTAAGTGTGTGTTTATTAGTTTTAGCCGCAATTACAACAGCACGGTTAGCTAAACTTTAAAAAACCAAACGTATTGTATTAAATTCAATTTGTTTAACGATATTCATAGCTTCGTTGGTTAGATCTACTAAACTGTATCAGTAGTTTTAATTTAAAGGGTGTAATGAATGCGAGAAATATCGTTAGCAAAAAAGTTACTCTGGCTTAGTGTCGGTAGTATATTTATAACTGTACTAGTGTTATCAGGCATTTTGTGGTGGCAGTTATCATCAAGTAATAAGCAGTTAGCGACTAAATCTGAAGAGTACATTACTGTAGAAGTAGAAGAAAAGCTTAATGCTCATGCAGCTGGATACGGAGAAAAAATTGCCGGCTTTATTAATGAAGCTTACCGCATCCCTTATTCATTGGCTGCTTTATTAGGTGACGCAGCCAAAAGCGAAACCCTGAGCCGCGATACGGTAGTAAGTATTAACCGCTCGATGTTAGAGCAAAATACTTTGCTTTCTTCTATATATTCGCAATTTGAGCCTAATGCTTTTGATGGGCAAGATTCGAGCTTTAAACAAGGTTACAAACATTCGGTTAATGGTAATGGCACCTTAGAGGTGTATATAACTCGCGACCAAAACGGCGTAATTGAACAGCAAAAAGTAGCCAACGCTGCCGATAAATATATTACCTCTTTAAATGAATTTGGTATTCGTGAAGCGCATTGGTATTTGTGTGCAAAAGACACGCTTAAGCCTTGTATTATGGAACCGTATTTATACGAAATCCCATCGGGCGACTCAGTAATGCTAACGTCGTTAACTGTGCCTATTTTAGAGTCAGGTCAGTTTATTGGTTTAGCCGGCGTTGATTTAACGCTCCCAACTTTTCAGGGCTTAACCGAAAAGCTGTCGAGCGAGCTTTACAACGGCCAAGCAAAAGTAACACTTTTAAGTGATATAGGTTTAATTGTAGGCAGCAGTCACTATAAATCTAAATTAGGCCGCCCATTTAAAGAAGCGGTTAGTAGCAACACTTACAGTGAGCTGGTTAAATTTAAAGGTCAACATGGCCTCTTTAAAACGCCTAGCGAGTATTTAGTTAACTACCCAATTAATATAAAACTAGCTAACACTCAGTGGTCATTAATCATAGAAGTACCTACAGATCTAGCACTTGCAGGGCCTGAAGCGCTAGAAAAAAACATGCAAGAGACAGCAACATCACTCAGATTTATTATTTTAATAACTGGCTTAGTAATTGCTGTGGTTGCTTTTGTTATTATGAAATTAGTAATAGCAGGTGTAATAGCGCCGCTACAACAAATTCAACAACGGGTTGATAACCTCGCAAGTTCTGAAGGTGATTTAACACATACATTGCATGTTGATAGTCACGCAGAGCTTATTGCATTAGCTGGTGGGTTTAATAGATTTTTAGCAAAGCTACGTGATTTAATTTCTGAGCTTAAAACGGTGTCTGATCAAACCAAGCAGCAAGGCGAAATAGCACAACACATAGCTATTGATACTAAGCATAATGTGCAATCTCAATTTCAAGAAATTGAAAGTGTGGTAACGGCTATGAACGAAATGAGCGCAACAGCACTCGAAGTAGCCAGAGCATCAGAGCAGTCAGCGCAGCAAGCGGATGAAATAAATAGTTTAGTAGTAAGCAGTGAGTCGAGCTTGTCATCAGCGATGACGCAAGTTAAAACGATGTCTGAAGAAATTAAAGAAGCTAACCAAGCCGTTGAAAAAGTTGCTTCGCGTAGTAAAGACATTACGCAAATATTAGATGTAATTCGTACTATTTCAGAACAAACAAATTTACTTGCACTTAACGCTGCTATTGAAGCTGCGCGCGCTGGTGAACATGGGCGCGGCTTTGCCGTTGTTGCCGATGAAGTACGTGCACTTGCTTCTAAAACGCGTTCATCAACAGATGACATAAGCCAGTTAATTGATAGTTTATTATCTGAAGTAGGTAACGCATCCACCGTTATTGAAAAAGGCGTAGTACGTGCACAAAATGCCGTTGATGAAACATCAGTAGCTTTTGATGCTCTGCACAGTGTTGTTGTTAAAGTTGATGAAATAACCAATCAAATTACACATATTGCCACCGCTGCTGAAGAGCAAAGTTTAGTGACTGAAGAAATAAACCGTAATTTAACGCTTATATCTGATGCCGCATCGCAACTTGCTGACTTATCTACACAAGCAGGGGATAGCAGCGAAGCGCTTAATGCACTTGTTGCCCAGCAAGATAATGAACTTAACAAGCTTAAAACGTAACTTACAAATTAAGCTTTAAGCACAAAAAAATGGCCAGTTAATACTGGCCATTTTTATTTAGTAGAATAAATATAACTTGTTGAGAATGCTCGATAACTGCTATTTATAACTTTTTAATCAACATAAACATTTGGTTGATCATTGGCTCAGCAAATTGCTCTACATTAGGGCGATTAAAATAACCGCGTAAACCTGTAAATTGCACTTGAAAAAAGCGCGCATATTCAACAGCGGTCAACGTATTACTTAACTCACCTTTGTTTATTGCTTGTGTAAACAACTGTGTTAAATAAGCTTCAAATTGAGCTGTTAAATCTAAGCTTAACTCGTATAGGTTTGAGTCTTTTTCTGCAAACTCGCTGTTTGCTTTAACTAGCATACAAATAGCGCTTGGACTGCAATCTTTTGTTTTAATTACCACGTTTTCAACAAACGCACGTAATCCACCAAGTACTGTATCGGCATTTGATAAAAACCCTTCTATTTGGGTTTTCATTTGTACGGTGTAATCTTTCAGCGATTCGCAATATAGACCTTCTTTAGAGCCAAACGCAGAGTAAATACTACCCGGGCGCATATTAACGGCTTCTTGTAAGTCACGCGTTGAGGTTGCATGAAAACCTTTTTGCCAAAATAGCTGGCTTGCAACGCGAACTACATTATCGCGTTCAAATTTAACCTTATTAGCCATATCATTCTCAATCAAGTTGAACATTTGCTCAATTTTAACTTGAACAGTCGCTCAAAATCAAATACTATGTGTCTCGAAGTTACTTAGAACTATTAATTATTAGGAGCTAACCATGGCCGAATTTACTTTATACACTCAAGAAAACGCACCAGAAGAAGCAAAACCGTTACTAGCTGATTCAGTAGCAGCATTTGGTATGCTTCCTAACTTACATGCAGTAATGGCTGAAGCACCAACATTACTTAAAGGTTACCAAGTACTGCATGAGTTGTTTCAAAAAACATCATTCAACGCAGAAGAGCTAACAGTAGTATGGCAATCAATTAACGTAGAGCACGACTGTCATTACTGTGTTCCTGCTCACAGTGGCATTGCAGCGGCAATGAAGGTTGATCAAGGTATTGTTGACGCACTTGTTAACAAAACACCACTTGAAAACCCTAAGCTAGAAACTCTTCGTGAAACTACACTCGCAATGACACGTGAACGTGGCGTGATCAGCGATGAGCAAATCGAAAAATTCTTTGCCGCAGGTTACGCTAAGCAACAGCTACTTGAAATTATTGTAGGCTTGTCTCAAAAAGTAATGAGCAACTACACTAATCACCTTGCTGATACACCAGTAGACGCTGCATTTAAAAAATACGTAAAATAAATACGGTTTTATAAATGACAAAAGGCAGCCTAGGCTGCCTTTTTTGTACTTTTAAATCACAGCTATTTAAACTTAACCGTTTTTGTACTACGTGTATAAATACGTTGTTCGGGTTTTGTCCACTCACCTTTTTTTAAATAAGAGGTCGAAACAATAAATTTATCGTCTTTTAGTTCACTCATCGATTTAACCTTTGTAATACCATCTTGGCTACCAGTTACATCTTCATAAGCTACAAATTGAGTGGGGCTGAGGACTTTCATAGTCCCTTTTGTATAAAACCCTGCTGTTGTGAAATAGTAAAATACCAAAGACTCTTTTTTACTGTCGTAAAAAATCATCGACTCGCCGCCATACTCACCTTCATTAATAGAGTGCTTGGTATGTATCGCTTTACCGTTTAAAGCACGCTCCCAACGGCCAACATCTTGTATTTTTGCACCTTCAGGTACTTTAAAGTCAGCCTGCCAAGTTCCTAAATAGGGCTTAAATACGGCAAGTTCTTTATCAAGGTTGGTGAATGTATCGGATGCATAGCTATTAAATGTTGATAAGCATAAGACTAAGAATATCGCTTTAAAATATGTCATAATTTGGCTCTTGTTTTTGTAATACCAATGCCAAGTATAGGCGATAATTAATTGATAAAGAAAATATTAATCACATTCTCATTACTTTATTTAGCCGCCATGTGGCAGGCTTACCTACTGCAATACTTACCTGTTTATATACCAATATATGTACCTGGTTATATAAGTGTATTAAGTGCTATCACTTTTTTAATGTACGCGTGGGATAAGCGACAAGCTAAGCGCTCTTCACATAAAAAAGTAAATCGTACGCCAGAGCGCACACTGCAACTACTTGCATTATTTGGAGGATGGCCGGGGGCATTACTTGCTCAACAATTACTTCGCCATAAATCGCAAAAGCGACGTTTTATAGTGATGTTGTGGTTATATATTTTAATAAATGTTGGTAGTTATTTCGCAGTAGGATATTTGTGGCTTTATGAAGGATTTAATATGCCTTAGACTAGTTATTAAATTAATCAGACTAAGGCATATACTAAAAAGTACTGAGAAGTTTACTGAGCCGACTGGCTTGCTTCCATTGTATCGAGTTCAACAGTTAGTATTGTTTTTTTATCAACTGAAACCCATTTTCTGTAAGTAAGGTATCCTGCTTTGCTTACTTCAATATCGTATTTACCTTCTTTAAGCTCAATACCAGCTTTGTAAACAGGGTTGATATTCATAATACGAACGCGAGCATCAGCAGGGTTGGTAATAACTGTTAATGAAATTGGTGCAGCTACTTCGTTAATCTCTGCAATAGGTTCTAAAACTACTTGCTCAGTTTCTTGGGCTGGAGGAGGTGTAGAACAACCGCTTAATAACAGTAAACCCAAAAGTGCGCTTAATTTTTTCATAGGTACTCCGTAAAATTATTTTAAATAATAAATGTTAAATGTCACGAAATATCATGGAGGAGTATTAATAAGTTGGGGTACCTAACTCGTCTTCCTTGACTTTCGTTTGTTTAAAAAACAAATTGGCGTACAGTTTAATATGTATCCAGCTCAGGTTCAATTATTGTTATTAATTTATAAAGTTTTAAATAAATTTAACGCTATGCTTATGCTGCTCATTTAAAGTAATAAAGTGGCTTCATCGCTATTATCGCGCTCAAAGTTTAAGTTGAACTGACCTTGACGAGTGATAGTAAAAATAGCGCGCTGCCAATCTTCCACTTCATTTTTAATTGCGTGGTCAAATAACGTTTTAAACAACGCTGTTATATTTTCAGATACAGCAATTGCATGCTGTGTATCATCATCTGTTTTTATAAAGTGGGCCTTGCACTCAATCACATTATTATTATCGCAATCTAAAATAAGCTGTGCTTTAAGCCACGGAGCATCAATTTGTTGATAAAGATACTGACCTAGGTGTTGCGGGATGTGTTTTATATCAGGTTGCATTGGCTGTCCTTAGCGCTCAGGTTTATTACGTATTAAATCATTGGCTAGCATTGGATGTGGCGTAAGCTGTACTTTGGTTATACCAAGTAAGTTTGCCACTAACGCATGCTCTAAACACCAGTACCCAATATAATAATCAGTATATTCAAATTCACAATCACATTCATGGTTGCCGTGCCAGTCGGCATCATCAAGTTGGGCATACCACTGCGATATAAACTGGTTTAGCTTCTGTGCTTGCGTACTTTTATCAAGACTAAAGGCATCAAACAAACACTGGTAAACATCAGGGTAATAGAGGGTTTTTGCCATAGGGCGCTGTGAATCACCGAGCTTTACGGCAATAGCATCAAATAATGCATCTTTACCTTGTTCACCAATGACATCAAGCGTTTTACTAATATGCTCAGTGGGCGCGTCGCAGGCAACTAGCAACGACAGCCACCAAAGCGTATAAATATAGCGATTTATATTCGCAGAGCCACACGCATCGCCAGCGCCTCCAAGTTGCTCAAAATCAACACGGTAAAGCTGATGGGGTTGTGGAATGTTATTAGCTACCAAGGTGAGCTGTTCACGATAAGGTAAAATAGCGAGTACAAAAGGGCGTAGTTCATCAATAGAGGCACCATAAGAATAATGCGCTACAGCTCGCATAATCGCTAGTTGGAACAATCTCTGAGCCACATCAACGCGCTGAGTTGGGGAGGTAAATACTACGTCGTCGAGTGCGGCTTGTGTTTCAGTTAGAGCTTCATCAAGGTCACTCGTAAGTGTTTGAAAGTAGCCTTCATCCTGACGGTTATCACGTAACATCCATGTCATCCTTTAAAGTGAACTAAATCTTTAGGGTAATACGGGTGGTCAATAAAGCTACTGTCGTCAATATTATAAAGTTTAACGACTAAAGCTGCTTCCCAGCTCCAATACCCAATGTAGGCATCCGTATCCATTAAATGATAGTCGGGTGAATCTATCAGTTTATACCATGCATCGAGGTATGCTTTCATTAAAGAAGGTTGTTGCTCAATGTCTGCTGCAATGACATCGTGTAGCTTTTTAAATCGTTTTTTGAATAATAAATCATTAGAAACTGCTCGTTCAGTGTCGCCCATTTTCAATGCAATAGAGTCGAGCAATACATCAAGTCCTTGATTAGCGATTAATTCAAGAGCCTGCGTGTAATAGCTATCACCCATATCTAAACAATAAGCAAAAGCGAGCCAGTCGAGCCAGTTTTCAAGATAGTCAGTGCGAATTTCCTCCCATCCAATGCGATCTTTTTGTTCATTTGCAGGCAAGGCATCAGCATAGTCTTTTTGCCATTGACGGTATTCAAGTGCTTCAAGTAAATGAGGTTTAAGCTCAGTTAAATTGTCTCCGCGGGCAAACTTTTGTTGTAGTAAATAAATAATGTCACTATTGAGCCTGAATGCATTCTTCATTTTGACTTCACTTGTCAATTTATTGTTTAAAGTTATTTTTTGTATTTTTTTATCAATAACCTTAGCCCTGAAATTAACTCTTTCGTCAAAATACTTCTTATCTTTTAATGTATCTCTTAGCATTTTTTTTCCTAAAAACCTTTTGGTGTACCAATTATATTTCCGTATTTATTTAATTCTTTCACTGACAGTGAACCATCAGGCATATTGCGTATTAATATTTTTTCTATAGAGCCATCATTATCTGCTATTGACTCTAAAATCTCCTCTATTTGCTCTTCATTCAGCCCTACTTTTCTTAAGCGCTTATCGGTAACCCAATCATCACTCATTTGCTTGCCGTCACCAGTCATTCCTTGCCTGGCTTTGTTGTACTTGGCTTCAGTAATGGTTGTTTTTGGTGGTTCGAATTCATCGAGAGCCTTGTTTACGCGATTGCCAATCTCACTGACAGCGCCTTTAACGCCTTGGTCTATTTTGGGCGCTATTTCATCAAGCTGTTTAATCGTGGCTTGCATGCCGTCTATGGCAAGCTGTGGCAGCAGTAGGTCGTATCGCCAACTTGTTGATATTTCATGAATAGTAAACTGACTATTTAATAGCACTTTTACTCTTTAAGCGCAGCGCCTCTAGCCCTCTTTGTGAATAATTCACTTAAAATATTGTTTGCACAAAGAGAAAATAATGAGAAGTAAATGAGGGACCCAATTTGAAATACAGCCAAAGGCTAGGGCGCTAATCTTTTAAGGCTGTAGCGTCTAGCCAGCATCCATGTTGTTAAAAAACGGGTTAAATTAATACTTAACGAGTTGGAACAGCGGCGATTACTTCTTCATCATTATTATCGCGCTCAAAGTTTAAGTTAAACTGGCCTTGACGAGTGATAGTAAAAATAGCGCGCTGCCAATCTTCCGCTTCATTTTTAATGGCGTGGTCAAATAACGTTTTAAACAACGCTGTTATGTTTTCAGATACAGCAATTGCATGCTGTGTTTCGTCATCTGCTTTTATAAAGTGGGCCTTGCATTCAAGTACATTGCTATTTTCGCAATCTAAAATGAGGAGTGCTTCATGCCATTGCTCATCAATTTATTTATGTATTCTTTAATATTAACAGCTTATTTTCTAACAATAAAACCTGACAATTGTTTTTCCACAGTTCATAATAGCTACTTAAATCTATATTAATTTCAAGTAATGGTGCAGCAATGTACCAACTTAAATAATAGTCATTATCGATCCCGAATAAGGCTTCAAAAAACGCAAATGTTACTTCATTATCATTTCTTTTTGAGTCTCTAATTAAGTCTCCGAACTCATCAAAAAGCCAATAATGCGGGATATTATCATCTATGTGAGACTCGAACTCAGTAGGCGTTACAAATTTAATTTCAAAATCATTTGTTGCACTTCGTAGCTCATCATCCAAGTTTTCTAATAAACTAACTTGTTCCAATATAAAATTTTTTGGCATGAGATACGATTGCTTCATCGCTAATACTAGTACTTCTTTTGACTTCTTTAATTGATAAAACGTTCTCTATTACTTGAGTTAGACTCTCTTGTTCTGGAAGGAATTGTGTCATCTGATTAATATTATTAATTATTCCTTCCTCATGAAATATATAAGTGAAATGGGATTTATCAAATTCTTGTGTACCTTGACAAAAGCATATCCAATCTTTAATTAAATTATCCATAAGTTCTCGCTTTTTTATTTAGGTAATGTTCTGGCCAACTTAAACTGGATACTCTAATTTGATAATTTCAAATTCTACAGACGATAGAATATTATTCGCTGAATGTAGACACACTAAGTTGTAATATATTTGGCTTTGCATTCAAGTACATTGTTATTCTCGCAATCTAAAATAAGCTGAGCTTCAAGCCAAGGCTCTTTTATTTGCTGATAAAGGTATTGACCTAGGTGTTGCTGGGTGTTTTCTATATCGAGTTGCATATACTATCCTTAGTATTATAAATAAATTTTGAATTAACTGATCAAGCATAAAGTTTATGGATATTTGCTAGCTTAGAAACATCGTATCAAGGAATTCTTGGAAGTTATTAAAAGCTTCGTAAAAAACAGGCGATAATTCATCCGATTCATTATGATCCCATATTACTACTTTAGGGTTTGTTGTGTCCCTCTTGAAGTCTAGGCATAAAAAATCACCGCCATAAAGATAAGCAAAAGGTAAAACCTCGGCCCCAACCAAGTCTTCGTTTGCTGTAAGCCTTTCCTCAATCTGAGCAATTACTACTTTAACTTCGTATTGCTTAAACTCATTACCGAGCTTTTCATCTTCTGAAACTATTAAAAACCTTTCCAATACGCGCTCTTCAGAGTTAATTTTTATAGTAATTTTATCTGGGCATCCACCATTAAATTCTAAAATAAACTCCCTGTAGCTAATCGGTAAGTTAATATTAAAAAACATTTCTAATGAATCTAACTCATCATGTGTAATTGAAACTCTTTTTTTTAAATTTAATTTTTTCATAGTTTTAGGGTGTTTATAATGTCGAGTTGCATAGGCTGTCCTTAGCTGTAGGTGCATGTATTATTAAATGGAGCATTTTTAAAAACTAAAAGTCTAAAAATGAGTTAGCAGAATCAATCTCTTTTTGCGCCATATTTGCATTGTCAGGCTCTAGATTAGAGAGGAAGTTATCAAAATTAGCAAATACTTCAAAAAATTCATTATTGTTTTCGCTGCTTTCGTGATCCCAACAATAAACTTTCATATTTTCTTTATGGATGCATAATTGGTCACCACCGCTACTTTCACCAAATATAAAAAAACCTTCATCATTCAATTGTTTATACATGCGATTCTTTTTTACAAGGTTATTATCACTATTTTCTAGACCATAAACTATTTCAAATGGCAGGTACCCGTCATTATTTGTATAAGGAGTTTTCTGAAAGGGGATGATCTTTGCCCCATTGTTAAAAATAATGGAAGAGTCAAATCTTGATAGTAATTTTTTTAATTCTTTTGGCAAAGCAACTTTAAACTCATGCTCGACATCCTTTATTGTTGTGACCTTTTCACTACTTATATAAAGCGCTGAAGCATCTAGGGCGGTGATTAATTTATCAATCATTTTAAATTCCTTTCCTTAAATCAGAAGCAGCTCCAATGTGTAGTTACCATGTAGTTTTGTAGGGACAAGCTGGATTAATGTACCACTCGAATGATGTGGAGTTAAACCAGTTTTTTAACAGTTTTTTTTACCGCATTCTTACTTTTAAGACCTTTCTGTTTAGCTATATACACATAAACGGCATCAAAGTCAGCTGAAGTACCATCTAATTGATTTGGTTTAAAATTGATGGAACCTTTAGACCAAGGTGAAAAGTCAGGTCTATAATTTAAAAACTGAATAGCTACTATCTAATAGGTGTTTGATTAATCTTCTTTGTATGGAAAGGCTCCGATAAACAAAGGGTCTGGTGAAATAGTTCGATTGACTTTTTCGGGGTTATAATTAAAGTCGTATTGTAGGGTGACCCATTTAGCAGAATTAATATCCTTTCTTTTAGCTGCTTCAACAACCAAATCAATAAAGGAGTTTGAATATGACATATTGTGCATTAAAGATTTTATATCGGTATCTTGAAAATCAAAGCACTCACTTTCTTGACTTGATATATCATAATAACCTACACCGCAAAGCTCTTGTAAAACGTCAGTCTCTTCGTCATTAGTCAAAGGTTCAACCCCTAACCAGACAGAAACAATACCTTCCTCTTCGAAACCTTGTTCATAATAATCAACTTCATTCGAGTAATCTACTTTAGACACTTGATATTCCTTTATTGATGAAAACCTTCTGGTAAGCCATTGTAACCGCCTTCGATCCATTTTTCAGCCCACGAGAACATATTTTTTTTATAATCATCTAAACTATTAGAGTTTTGAATTATCTTTTGAAGCTCATTGTGTACGCGTTTAGAGTTTGGGGATTTTGAACCTTTTAAGCCAGTTGAATGCTTCCACCCCTTGGCTAACCCACCTTCGTTCAAGGCTGAGATTGATATTGCAAAATCATTCTGGACTTGCTTGGCATTAACTCCCCACTTGCTCCACTGAGGCGCTTCTACAACCATTAAAAACTCGTGATTACCGCGAGCTCCTCTAAGGCCATCAGATATTTTACTTTTTAGGGCTTGTTTTTTATACATTTCGGCTAACTCTTCTGGTGTTCTGGAGTCAAACCACTTATTGAAGCTTCCTGAATCGAATGTCGGGATATCACTAACTTTCAAATTTGAAAGATTGAATTCTTTTTTACTCTCAACCCCTTTTAAATCATTTCCTTTAGGCGCATCTAATTCATTCGCAACGCTCTTTTTAGGTTTACCCACAATACCGGTGCTTTTCGGCGGTTCGAATTCATCAAGGGCTTTGTTCACGCGACTGCCAATCTCACTTGCTGCGCCTTTAACGCCCTGGTCTATTTTGGGCGCTATTTCATCAAGCTGTTTAATCGTGGCTTGCATGCCGTCTATGGCAAGCTGTGGCAGCAGCAAATCATACTGCCAACTTGTTGATATTTCATGGAGTGTATCGCGCAGGCCTTTTATAAAGGTTTTTACTTCGCTGGCTGCTTGTTTACCTAAATCTTGCCAATTTATTTTACGTAAATACTGAACAGGGTCGCCTTTGCCCAACTTGCGTAACACTGCAATTGCGGCTTCTATTGTGTCGCCGCTGTTTTTAATCACCACTTTACCGACGCCTTTTACTGCAGAGCCGAGCACCGGTACTAAACCTATTGCGGTGAGCGTAAAGGCAATCCAACCATCACTGTCGTTGGCTTTATCGTCATCAGTAAGCAGCATTACATTGGCTAAAATATCCCGCACGTCCATGACTTGGTCAATAACCGGTATCATTGAAATAATACTGCCAACCACAATCTGCGCCGTTGTAGGGTCTTTATTAAAGTCGCCTTGCAGTGCTCCCCATAACCAATCACCTGCTTGGCTGGCTATGTTGCTTGCTTCATCAAGTGTTGCTGTTTGCCCAGCTCTGCTCATTTGTATGGCAGAGGCGGGGGTTATTCTTTTATAAAGTGGATTTGGTGTGGTGTTATCTTGTGGTTCAAACTCGCGCGTATCTTCGCCGTATTGAACAGTAAATTGACCATTTGGTACGTCGGTTAATTGCGCTATCCCATCTTCATCTAGCTGGCCTGTGCTTTGTGTTCCATCATCAAATTTAATTGTATAAGGTGCGTTTTTTACAGGGCTGCCATCTTGATAAACATAAAGTAAATCCACTACGCTTGACGTTGTTGCAGCAATACCGGAGTCATCAATGGTTATATCACTAATGCGGCTAATACTGGCAGGGCTTGCAGTACTTGGGCTACTGGCAGTTTGTGGGCTGGTTATGTCGTAATCAACTGGGCCATCAAAGGTTATAAATGTGCCATCGAGTGTAAGTACGTTAGTGGCGGTAATATCAACATTGCCTTGACTGTCGAGTTTTATCTCGCCGCCCGCGTTGTGAATAATTCACTTAAAATATTGTTTGCACAAAGAGAAAAGAATGAGAAGTAAATGAGGGCGTTAACCATAAAAAGCAGCCATTACTTGAAAGGTTAGGCGCTAATTTTTAGCGCCTAACTTCACAACATCTATGTTGTTAAAGAGCAAATTAATACTTAATGTGTTTGAACAGCAGTAATTACTTCTTCTTCATCGTTATTATCGCGCTCAAAGTTTAAGTTAAACTGGCCTTGACGAGTGATAGTAAAAATAGCGCGCTGCCAATCTTCAACTTCGTTTTTAATAGCGTGGTCAAATAACGTTTTAAACAACGCTGTTATATTTTCAGATACAGCAATTGCATGCTGTGTATCATCATCCGCTTTAATAAAGTGGGCTTTGCACTCAACCACAGCATTATTTTCGCAATCTAAAATAAGCTGAGCTTTAAGCCACGGTTCTTTTATTTTTTGATAAAGGTACTGACCTAGGTGGTGCGGGATGTTTTTAATATCGGGTTGCATTGGCTTTCCTTAGCGTTTAGTTATTGAACAACGACTCGCTCAGCGACACTTTCAAAATAACGAGAAGAAAAAGACGGTGTGGCTTTTCTATCTTTTAGGTATTCTTCAGAAAAGAGGGTGACGCCTAAGCTGAGCACTTTTATTTCATTTTTATTTTGTGGGTTTACATCTACTCTAATGCCAATTTCGCCCTCATTAAAGTAGGGTGGGGCCTCTTTATCGCAAGCAAAACGTGAACCAAAAATAGTGGGCATATACGCCTCATCAAAGTAATGGGGATTTTTTGGATTAAATGCATACAATTGATTATTTACTTTACTCATATCCCAGTTGCCTTTAATTGCAGCCCCATTAACCCAGAGCGTTTGAGTAAATGGTGTTTTAGAGCGGGATTCGTTGGCCTCCTTTTTTGTTTTTCTCATATCTTCTGAATAGGTATTTTTAATATTTGTTTCACTAAAGGCAATGGTTTCATTAAATTCAAAGGTCAATGTTTGAGCTATGTGCTTATTGGTTTTAGAATAAAGACCAATACCAATTTCATCCCAATAATACACATCGTTTGCTAAGTGAGTGACTCTATCGTATGGGCCAAGTATTTTAACCCATTCATCAATATTGGCATCAAAAATAAGTGATTGGCCTTTATAGGTTAAATTACAGCCATTAACTTGAAAGTCACTTGCTTCAGGAGAGGCCGTCTGTATTTTTTCAGCGGGCGCTAATAATGCAGTAACGGTGCTCACTGTCACTTTATCGCACCCAGCTAGCGTTAAGGCGAGCGCTATAAATATAAATTGCTTAGTTAAAGTAGTCATAAATGTCTCTAAAAAGGGTGCTAAAATTGGACTGTGTTTGGTTTATTTTGTCTTTAAGCGTTTTTGATTGCTCATTAAAATGATCGTGCACCTCATCGACAGAGGTTTTATAGGTGCCTTTTCTTATTTTATCTTCATTTTCATTACTCCACTCGATGATTTCCTTTTCGAACAATGTCATTAAATCAGGATGTTGAATGATGCTATTAGTTAATAAAATTGGATTTACACTTTTATCTCCTTCCCAAAATCCTTTAATTGCTTTACCTGCAACCGCAACAGCTTCTCGAGCCACAAGGGCCGCAATTTCATGGAACGGATGCACGTCATGATCTTTAGCTAATTGACTGTGAGTGGGATCAGTTCCAGTTTTACTAATCAAGGTTTGTGCATCATCAATCTGATGCGATACGGTTTCGATGATATGGTGAATTGCAAAGCTGCTTACTAAAATAAATATCTCACTGCTGTAATGTAGCATTTTTAATATTAAGTCAGCGACAAAATCGTTTTTGGCTTTTGTTAGCTCGTCACGCCATGCTAAAAACTGCTCGTATTTTGCTAGTATATCTACAAAGTCCAACCCTTGGTATTGGGTGTTGTCTTTTTTAGTATCTGCAGTTTGGGAGGCTGCTAGATCAGCTAAAATTACTTTTATCGCAATGTCTGATGCAGTTCTTACCCCTGGTTTAGCCATTTTAAATTCTTCAATACTATCTTTAAATAAATCAGCCATTTTTGGACCAATGCTAGCTAATACATCAGTTTGTCCAAATCGCCCTGTTACGATGGGTATTCGGCTATTTTTATTAGGTAAATCAACTACAGGGTACACACTAGAAGCAAGTTGATTGAGCTCTTCTGTGGCAAAGCGACCCTCTTGACCTAACTTAATAATGCTTACTTCAATAAAATTTGAGTGGCTAAAATAATCTTCTAACACATGAAGTGCTTGGCCAAAATGAATTTTGCCTTTATTAGTATCGCCAAACTGCATGGCTAATTTTAGTTGTGTAGTCATATACTGTACAGCAGTATCAAAAGACTGGCCTGCTACTGGGGTATTAATATAGTTTTTAAGCCCAGTTAATGGGTTTATTGCTATTTGCGATTCAATATAGGGTTTTGCAAAGTCCGAATCAATAATGCTGTTATCAAATTGGCCATTGGTTTCAGATTTAGGATTATCCATATGTTCTTCTGCGCGGTACACACCAAGTGTTTGAGGTGTAACGTACTTGTAACAGAATTTACCAATATCTTCACCAAAGCGACTAAACTCTTTCAAAGCAAGAATAGCGACCAATTCAGTAAGCGCGTTACGAGAAAGCCTAATTGTGTCAAGTTCGGGTTTTAAGTGGCCGCTATTTTGTAAGCGCTTTAAAACGTCTTTACTCGGTCTAACTATAGCGGGATCTATAAATTGTGAAAAATCTCGTAACCAATTACCAAAATATATAATCGGTAAATCTTTTCTGGGGTCAAAGTTTAAATCTGCCAATACAAATTCTATTGAGCGATGACCATAGGATGCTGGATTTTTATCATCTCCCGTGCCGGCACCAAAAAACTCAAACTGTTTAGCCATTCCATCATCAGTTTGGTGCTGTTGATTTACATTGTTGAGCATGTTTGCAATATTCGCATTATCGTAAACGAGAGGACCTGACGAGTCAGGTGAGCTCAAATTTCCTATCTCGATATTGTTAGATTGAAATAGTTCTAGGTCTAATAAACGATAAGCAAAAATAGCGCCTTCGTCTTGTTTTGCATCTCCACCAACATTACTCAGTGTATTTCTTAAGTAATAATCAAGTCCATGTCCATACTCTTCGAGTAATGCACTTAGCATTAATGCTTTACCTTCGTTGTCGGCTAAGGCTTTTTCTATTAATGGATTAGTTAATAAAATACAGTTGTTGGTATTATCAAACGCAGCAAGATGGCCATATATTAGATGAGGTTCAACTTTAATTTCTATATTAGGGAGTTGCTTATCACTAGCTGCTCTATAAAAAGCTTGATAAACAGCGATAGGAATATCGCTACCAAATGTTGCAGCCATACTAGTAATAAACGGTACTTCAGCAATTTGTTCTGCTAGTAAATAAAGTTGTTCTCTTGCAAAACTTGAGCTGAAGCTGTATTCAATAATATCGTTTGTTTTTATAGAGCTGTCACTCAAATCAAACGCAGTCACTTGGCTAATATTGGCGGGGCTTGCATTGCTCGGTGCCCGCGCTGTTTGTGGGCTGATTATGTCGTAATCAACTGGGCCATCAAAGGTTATAAATGTGCCATCGAGTGTAAGTACGTTAGTGGCGGTAATATCAACATTGCCTTGACTGTCGAGTTTTATCTCGCCGCCTGCGTTGTGAATAATTAAATCGCCATTACCTGAGCCCGTAATGCTTATATTATCGTTTGTTTGTAAAAACGTAGAGCCATTAGGCACATTAAGCTTTAAGTCGCTGTTATTGGTTTTAAGGAGTATGTCGCTCTGTGCATGCACTTTTACTGCACGTCCGGTGAGGAGTGATATTTCATTCTCGCTCGTAAGGGTCGCATTTTTACCACTAAAGGCTTGGCTGCCACCACTTTGATAATTTACATGGCTGTTAGTTGTGGTTTGCGACACAGTATTTTTAACATCGATAAATTGATTGTTTTTAATAACAAACTGAACATTGTTTTGTTCGGTTTCAAGGCATAAGTCGCGCCCTGCGTGTAAATTTATAGTCCCGAGTTGGCTTATCCATTGAATAAATTGGCGGCCTGATTTTATAGCATTTAATTCAATATAGTGCTCACTGGCGAGTGTTTGTAAGATGACTTTGGGTACATCTTTATCGTCATCAAACATGAGTTCATTTTGCGCTGCGCTTAATAAGCGATTATGTGTTGGGTTAGCGGCTGTAACTACGCTTGGCTGGTCGGCGTTTAGTGCAAAGCCCATTATAAAGGTGTTATTTGGGTCGTTATTAATGCACCCAATAAGTACCTCAGAGCCACCAACGAGTGGGAAGTGCCAGCCCGTGGCTTGAGGTTGGTTTTCACAAGCATATAGCGCTAGTTTTTTTAGTGCCGGGCTTGATTGAATTACTGGGCGAGCTGTTTTATCAAACTCGGTACGAATACGGTATTGGCCGTGTTCATCTACAAATGCATTACTTGTGAGAGATTCTACGGTTGCTGGAAATACCATGGGCTTAGGCGTGTGGGGCTCAGGCATTGCTTTGTAAGGTGTACCGCGCTCTATAAATTGCGCTGTGCAGTGATAGTGGGTTTCACCTTCATGGCTGCTTTCGCCATTTGCTTGATTAAGGGTGTGCTCTATTGCAATGCATAGCAAATCACCACTGGCAAACCCCATATTATCGTCAAGCGAAATTGAGCAGCCTGCAAATACATCAGATACATTACCCGTAAGCGTAACCAGTTTATTGTGTGTGGCTAATGCATTACTAAAGCTTTGTGTTTGTGCTGATGCTTCTGCGCTTGAGTTTGCAGCAGGCTCGAAAAAAGATTGACTGTTACTGGCTACTTTTTGGAATTGTCCATGGGCATTACTTTGCGCTGCATTATTATATAAAGTTTGCGTTACTTCACTGTGCATAAAGCCGACAAAGTTACCCCAGTACTGGGCGTTCATCCCCGCGTTTGCTTTAACTTCTAATACACCCGTACTTAAGTAGGGGCTGTTAAGGTTGCTGTCACTTATAACAAGTGTTTCGGTGTTTGATTCACTTTCAATCCAGTAAAAAAGACCATGCTGGGACATCAAGCGATTAAAAAAAGCCAAGTCATTTTCCATTGCTTGCACACATTGCTTTAAATGCGGTAAGGCGGAACTTGTCCTAAAAACAATTTGTCCTGATGAATAACCTGCTTTTTGTGCTAAGTAAGTTAATACATCTTGTACGTTTACAGCAATAAAGACTTTACAGTTTGAGGTGTTTTTTAATGTGGATAATCGATCTTGAATGTTTATTTTAAAGCGGTGTAAATTGTTGAATACACCCATATTGGTTACAGATGTAATCAGACCGCATTGTTCTCGATATCTTTTGTTTTTATTAACAAAAATCACGCTGGCATTAGCAAGTAGTATATCTGTATTAATTTTTACTGAAGATTCAACGGTGAGTGAATAACTAAAGCCTTTATTAATTTTTTCGTAGCCATGTAGGTAAGTAACATTAAGGTCTTTGTCATTAACCTTCAAAAAAAAATTAGATTTAGTCAAAACGTTGCAATCCCTGCTCGGTAAAATTGGTGGCGTAAACATACCTTTTTGTGTGTTAATGATCAACTGGATAATTGTAACTCTAAAAATAAATTGAATTATTTTTTTGATTATTTCATAAATAGGGATTGTTTTGTTTTATTGCGTATTATTCATTTATAACTGTTTTTTAGAGTGTTTATTCTAATTCGTAAATCGCATTAATATTCTAATATTTTAAACCTTATATAGGTTGACAATAGCGGTTAGGTGTTTGTATTATGCGCCAAATAAATGGATTTATTACTAGCCTTAGACTAAGGTTTTTTTAGTTTAACTGATGACAAGGAGCATGTTGTGAATAAAAAAGAGTTTATAAATCAAATAAATAGCTTGTACTCCTTAGCTTGGTCACTTACTGCCAGCGTTTCTTCGCTACTAGACCAGGTAGGTATTCCTGCCCATCGCGTTTTTTCTGAAAATTCTATAGAACACTTTTTCTTTTTTTTAAATAATCCCCCTAAAAGCAATGGAAAAGTTACTTTAATTAACGGTGATGTATCTGTTTATATAAAAGAGCTTTCATTAATAAATACTAAGTTAATTACGTCTATAGATGATGTTGTTACGCAGTCTTTGTTAGTTGATTCTCAAGAGAAAAGTAGGACTAAGACTTTTTTAGGCTTTTTTAAAACTAATAAATGGTCTGATTGTGCGAATGTAAGATTCAATAAAGTTATTTGCCCAGTTTATGAAGCTACTCTTTGCAAAACTAATTTTAATTTTAAATAAAAATATTTATTGAGGTAAAAAATGCGCTTTATTTTAAATGCAATTATAGGTTTATCACTTTCTATAATGTTAACTGGTTGTATGAGTACTAACGTAAGTTTAGATGTTAAGGCAACAGATAATTTAAACTTAAACCAATTTGATGAAGCGTTACCAGTGGTTTTAAAGGTATATCAACTGTCTGATATACAAACATTTAAAACAGCCACATTTGAAGAATTATGGAAGTCAGATAAGTCAGTTTTAGCTAATAGTTTAATTACATTAGAAGAGCGAACAATTCACCCTTCTGAGCAATCTAAAATTAAGTTTGAACAAGCTGAAAATGCAAAGTTTGTAGCTATTGTTGCTTTATTTAGAGATCGCAGTGGCGATAACTGGAAAGCGTATTATCCGCTTGCAGATGGCCCTGTTAAGTTGTCTACATCATTAGATGTTTTGGTTACCAATAATGAAGTTCAATTACCTGGCGTGGATAAGGCTGAGTAATGAATTTAAAAGCTCCCGCAAAGCCCGTTTGGGCTGAAGGTGTTTTGCTTGCCCAGCAACACTTTCAACTATTTGACGATTATCACGATCAAAATCAGATTGTACGTCAAGCGCTAATATCACCATTGGCATTTGGTTTACAGCATTTTGCTATTGATGAATCAGCACTTGCTCGCGGTATATTAAAAGTGACCAGTTTTAAATTACTTTTAGAAAATGGTCGCTTGCTTGATTTTGATCGACAGCATCAAGATGATTTAAAGCTTGAGCTTGATAGTAACCATCAAGAGAGTGTTATTTATATTGCTATTGCTGCTAATAAAACAGTTAGCAATATTGAAGGTTATGCGGCCAGCGGGCAATTAAGCGCATATGAAGCGGATTATATTGATTTAGAAGATAATCATGATGCGTCGCGTAGTCGTGAGGTATTAGTTGCAAAGCCTAAATTTATATTACTGTCTGACTCAGATGTAAAAACTTATTTTGACACCATTGCATGTTTAAAAATAAGTCGCTCGGAAGATGGATCATTTGTTTTAAATAAACAGTTTGTGCCTCCTTTATTAAATATAAGTGCATCTGCTTATTTAACTGAGCTGTTAAATAGAACGGCTAATTTAGTTAATGCAAAAGTTAATGTGCTGCTTAGCAGACGTAAAAATTATGGCTCAGTTACTGACTTTGGGCCGAATGAAATGAATACATTTTTGTTACTTAATGCAATGGCTCCATCGGCTAAACGTTTAGATCATCTTAAAAACTTGTCATTGGTCCATCCTGAACGTTTGTATTGTGAGCTTGTTGATTTAATTAGTTCAGTTTCAATGTTTGAGCACAGTGATTTAGTTAACCAAGTACCACCATACCAGCATAAAAATTTAAGCAATGTATTTGGTCAGCTTGATGGCCTATTAACTCGTTTACTTGAAGGGGTTGTACCTAAGAAAATGGTGGGCTTAAAACTTGAAAAAACCTCTAACGCTATTTATCAAGTTGCCACTATTGACTCTGCAACGTTTACTAACAACGACTTTTATTTAGCTGTGTATTTTGAATCTGAAGACACCAAATGGATTGAAACATTTAGTGATCAAGTAAAAGTAGGTGCAAGCGAAAAGCTCGATATCATGATTTCATCTGCTTTAGCGGGTGTGCAACTAACACATTGTCAGCGACCTCCAAATAAGCTGGCCATAAAAAGTGGTTATGAATACTTCAGGCTTGAGTCGCATGGTTTCATTTGGCAGCAAATTATTGAAGAACAATCATTAAGCCTATTTGTACCATTTGGATTGCAAAGTGCACAAATTGAAATTGTTACCGTAGCACGTAATTAACGTTGAGTTGAAATTATGCAAGAAGCACAAAAAGAACAAGATTTAGTCGCGTGTATTTCGCCTGTAATTAACGCGCTAACACCATTAAAACTAAAGCAATCTACTAATTTAGAGCTTGAAGAGTTTAGAGAAAATTTACTAACTAGTTTTGATGAGTACGAGCGTAATTGTTACTCGCAACAGGTAACAACAAGTTTAATGCAAGAAGTTAAGTTTGCTCTTACGGCTATGTGTGATGAATTTGTTATGAGCTCAGGTGCTCATTTTAGAATGGATTGGATGTCTCGACCGCTACAGCTTGAATTTTTTGGTAACAACCGAGCTGGTGAAGAATTTTTTGAACGTTTAGGTAAGTTGCGTACCGGCGGAGAGCAAAAGCTAGCTGCATTAGAGGTTTATTATATTTGTCTGCAGCTTGGCTTTGAAGGCATTTACAAAGTTAAAGGCATTGAGCAATTAAAAGCGTTAATTGTTGATGTTAGAGCTCAAATTGAAGATATAAAAGGAACACCGAGTTCTCAATTATCTGATAACGGTATACCTGCAGAAGGGTTTGCGATGAAGGTGGGGCGTAATATTCCTTATTGGGTGATATTAGCTATTTGCTTGGGTTCTATTGCCTCATTATTTGCTGGATTTCATTATGTAATTAATAAGCAAGCAACGCAGAGTACTCAGGTAATAGACAACCAAATTGAAGTGCTGACTCAGCTCAATAAAACCAACGAAACACGATAGGTAACACAATGCAGGGAAGAGTTAATAAAAGCGGTTTAGTTCATTTTTTATTGGGCTTGGTATCATCGCGTGCAACGGGTCAACTTATTGGCTTTATAGCCGTTTTGAGTATTGTGTGGTTTGCCGGTCGCATGGTGGGTTTAGATACTACCGATAAAAAATTAATTGCGATGGGTGCTGTAACCGCTGTTTTTGTTTTATTTATTTTTATTCGTTGGTTATGGACTAAGCGCTCAGGCGATAAGTTAGCTTCTGAATTAGCAAGTCATAATGCCGGTTCGAGTGCTGAATTAAGCGAAATTAAAGAAAAGATGCAAGAAGCATTGGGATCTTTAAAAGCATCTCATTTAGGTGCGGGTTATCGTGGTAATACCGCTTTATACGCTTTGCCTTGGTATATGATTATTGGCCCTTCGGCTACAGGGAAAAGTACTTTATTTGCAAATTCGGGCTTACATTTTCCATACTCTAATTCGAGTGAATTGCATATCCAAGGTTTTGGTGGAACGCGCAATTGTGACTGGTGGTTCTCAGATCAAGCTATTTTGATTGATACTGCAGGGCGTTACACAACTGAGCAGTCAGAAAATAAAGAGTGGTTGTCATTTTTAGCGCTCCTTAAAAAATATAGACCAAAACTGCCTATAAATGGCGTAATGGTGGCCATTAGTGTTGCAGATGTTTTAATTTCCGACAGTGAAGAAATTCGTCAACATGTAAAATTAGTGCGTGAGCGCATAGAAGAGTTAATTACCCAGCTAGGCGTTATTTTTCCTGTATATATCACTTTTACCAAAACTGACTTAATCAGTGGTTTTGAACCTTTTTTTAGTGATTTATCTGAAAAAGAGCGTGAGCAAGTATTTGGTGCGTACTTACTCGATATTAGCGAAGATCAAAAAAATGATCCTGCAGAAATGTTTGAAGTTCGTATGCAGGAGTTATATGAGCGACTGTGCGAGCAACGTTTAAGCAAAGTTGCACGAGAACGAAATGAGCATCGTAAACAGCTAATACTTGATTTTCCTAATCAATTTCAATCAGCTTCAACTAAATTAACTGAGTTTGTTAACTTACTGTTTAAGTCTAATCCATATCAAGAAGTTCCTTGGTTTGCTGGTGTTTATTTTACATCGGGCACGCAAGAAGGCACGCCTATTGAGCGTATTACTAATGGTGTACGAGATCAATTTGGTGCGGTTGTTGTTGACCAAAAACAAGAAAGCATTACTCAAAGTTACTTTATTAACCGCGTATTTAATGATGTTATTTTTAAACTACAGGACTTAACGCGAGGAAATAGAAAAAAACGGTTAGTAGGACGCTGGTTAAAAGGTTTAACAGTTACTTCAGGTTTGGCATCTATTGCAGCAATCACAGCACTCCTTATTACGTCATACACAAGTAATCAATTATTACTTAATCAAGGTGAGTCACGCGTAAAAGCAGTGGTTGAAGCTAACGTAAATAAGGCAAAAGATGAGCAGAAGCTTGCTGCTACACTAGCGCTGTTTGAGCACTACGGTCAGCTTAAAACTTACGAAGATTCATTACCGTGGTACTTTATATTTGGTATTTACGAAGGTGATGAAACATTAAGTAGTGTTGCAAATGTGCTATTTAATCAGATGAATCAGCTTATTACTTATCCAGGTGAAGAGCATTTACTTGCGCAAATAAAACAATACGAAACTCAGTGGTTTGACAATGAAGGTGAAGCCAAAGCAACGATTCGTCAGCAGTATTACGATGCACTAAAAATGCATTTAATGATGAGTACGAACCCTGAGCATATTTCAACGGAGTTTGCTAAAGAGCAATTACTTAATTTTATTGCTGAGCACTTTCATATAGACATAAATGCACAAGAGCAAGCACCCATTTATACACAGCTAAGTAGCTTAGTTGATATGTACCTACAAAATATGGGTAACGATATAGAGCAGCCAGGTAAAATTGCATTTTGGCAAGCTAACGAAACATCGATAGCGCTAGCGAGAGACAATTTAAATACCCAGCCAGAGGCTTTCCCGTTATATCAACAAGTAATTACAAGTTTTGCTGAGCGCAAAAAGCCATTGTTATTAAACGATTTTATGATTTCTAAAAATCGTGATGTATTTAAGAGTAAGTATAAAATTCCATATGTTTATACAAACTTAGGTTGGCAGGAATATGTATTCCCAGAGATTAAACGTATTTCACGTTTGGTGTTCTCAGGTGACTGGGTTATGGGTTCTAGCGATGAAAATGGTCAAAATGTTGTTGACGAAGCACAAGCTGAAACCTTGGCAAAGGCTATGCGAGCATATTACTTTAAAGACTACGGCAATACTTGGTTTGCTTTTATAGATAGCATAAAAGTGCCTGCATTTAGAGATCTAAACGATGCAAGTATTGATTTTGCACGCCTTTCATCGATGGATGGCCCTTTTAACGATTTAATGAAACTGATTAACGACAATATTACGCTCGCTGATGCCCCTTTAAAAAGCCAAGCTTCGATAGGTAAGACGGCTGCAGATGTTGCAAATAAATTAGCTCTAAACACGCCAACAATTACCCAAATGAGTACGGTTAGAGCGCCAGAGCTTGAAAGTCGATTTGCAGACTTAAGACGCTTTGCACAGCCTAATGAAGATAAGAATTCTTCTGATTACTTAAGACAATACATCAGTTCATTAAGTAGCATCCATTCAGACATTAAAGCAATGGCAGCGAGTAATGAAGATGATGCTCAAGCAATGATATTTGCGCAGGACTTACTTTCAGGTAATAGCCAAAGTAATGCATTACAGTCTTCGTGGATAATAATTGAGAGCCAAACTCGAGCACTAGACCCTCAAACCAAAGAAACGCTAGATAAGCTATTTAAGGCCCCGCTTCATGGTGGTATAGCTACTATCATGGCAAAAGCACGTACTCAGCTTAACCAAGAGTGGGAAAATCAAGTTTATACTATGTATAACAGCAGTTTAGCTGGTAAATATCCATTTAACTTAACTGGCCCTGATGCTGCTATAGCTGATGTTTCTGAGTTTTTAAATTCTGAATCAGGAATTTTATGGAGCTTTATTAACACCCAGCTTAAACCATTTATGAAAGTACGCCGCGGTGTATGGGAAGAAAAACAATGGAATGGTGTAGGTATTGGTTTTAGCGCGCAATTACTTGATGGTTTAACTAAAGCAAATAAAGTAACTCGTTCGTTGTTTTCTAGTGGTGCCGACAGTGCTGGTTTTACTTTTCAGATGATGCCTGTTCCACACCGAGGTATTCGTGAAACATACTTAGGCTTTAGTGAGCAAGGTTATCGCTATCGCAATGAGCCTGAAGAATGGCGTAACTTTTCGTGGCCTGGTCGAGGAGCTGCAGAGAAAGCTGTTCTGTATGGTTTAGATAATAAAGGGCGTCGTATTTCTATCGAGCAAGACGGACCTTGGGCACTACTAAAAGTGCTTAACTCAGCCAGTGTTAAGTGGATTAAAGGCACAGAGTTTTTAGCAACATGGGAATTAAAGGATAAATCTGATGAAGTGTTAACAGTCCAGTTTTCTCTTAAATCAGGACGCAACAGCGGTATATTTTCAAAATACATGCTTACATCGTTTGCATTGCCAAGCTCTTTGTTTTCACAAAGCCCTAGCTTGGCTCAATCGCAGTCGCGAACAATGCAATAGGCCGCTAGCAATGTTTAGTTTATTTACAAAAAAGAAAACACCGACGCTGGTTAAGCAACATAGCTTTGGTTTTATGGGTAAAACACCGATAAGACCAGACTTTGTGAAGCTCAATATTTCATCTAGAGAATCAGTTGGACTAGATCATTGGTTGCAAGAGGGCTTTGCCCATTTAAACCGTGGTAGAAAAACGACTGATACAAGCCACTTGAATGGAACTAAGTCGTTGTTCTTTATATCTGGCAATGCGGATGATGGTGGTTTACTTGGCGTTTTGCAGCCAAGCAAAGATAGCAGTGGTCGTTTTTACCCATTTAGCTCTTTTGTACATAGTGGGCTTGATACATATAAGCGACATCCTGCTTTTCTATTTTTATTTGCAAGCCAAGTAATAGAGCACCTTTTAGGGGTAAATGAAAATATTAAACAAGCTGCCAGTATTAATGAAATGGAGCAAAAAGCACAAGATTATAACCGTGTAGCTGATGCACTTAAACAGCAACCAAATTTAACTCTAGAGCTTGATAAACTTAGAACTATTCCAATGAGCGTTTTTTGGCAGCATTTAGGCTTGAACGATATTGCTAAAAGAGCAATTTTAATTGAAGAGCTATCGGCTGTGCTTAAATCTATTGCTAATAGAGGGTGTTTGAGAAGTCAGTTTGGTATTCGCCTCCCAATGCCTAGTTTTAGTCATGAAAGTGCCTTAGTCGCTGGTTTTTGGCTACATTTAGTTGCGTCTATGGTTGCAGATCATAATTGGCAGCCTTGGTTTTTTTATCAGTTAGGTGATGAGAATCAAGCCCCTAGTTTAACTATTTTTTGTAGGCCTATTCCAGCTTCATACTTTAATAGTGTGTGGGAATGCGATAAAAAAACAAACGATATTGTTGACCTATGTAATTTGAAAGTAGAAAAACAGCCGTCTTCACAAACACTTAATTTTGCTGATATGGATAACGTGAGTGTTTACGATGCACTTCGTCGTTGGTGTAAATCATGAGTATTAAAGCGCCGCATACACATACCACTTGGATTGAATGGCTTGAAGCATTAAGTGCACCTCTTTCCGGGAATAAGTGTGGAGAAGATTTAAAATATGAAGAAACATTTAAAGCATTAAAAGCATCTTCATCAGGAGTGGGGGAAGTTGACTTTAAAGTGATGTTTATACAAGCATCAGACTTACTCAACACTCAAAGTAAAGATTTACGCATAGTAAGTTATTTAGCACTTGCGGCAACAAGTGAGTTTGGGGTTACAGGTTTAACGCATACGTTATTGTTATTTAATCGTTTGTTGACTACTTATACGGATGAGGTACACCCACTAAGAGCCAGAATGCGCGCTGCAGTTAATACATGGTTTTTACAACAGCAAGAGCGTTTAAAGGGTGTTGCCCAAGGGCATGATACAAACGCTGAGCAATGGCCTGAACTTATAGCTGCTTTAACTCAATACAATGAGCAGTGTGTTGCATTATTAGACAACGAATCTGGCCCTCTATCAACTTTGAATGAATGGGCTCAAGAACAAGAAAAACGAAACCCAGTGCCAGTAGCTGAGCCAGTGCAAGAAGAGAAAGCGATTAGCACAGAGCAAAAATTAGCTGAGAATTCAGCTGTAACGGCTCCAAAATTAGAAACTAATAATTCGGCACCAGCCCCAGCTGCTAGCCAGGTTAATATCGGTAATGCTGATATTGCCTCAGATACAGCGTATTTAAGTGCGGTTAGGCAGCTACTTAACTTTGATAAAGAACAAAATAACATTGAAAGAGTAATAAAGTTATCGAGAGCTGCACGTTGGACAAGATTGGCATTACCGGCTAACGAAAATGGAAAAACGCGTTTACCCGCTCCTAGAGCTGCAGCATTTGCTCCAATTGAAAATGCATTGGCAAGTGAGCAGCCCGAACAAGCTCTAAATTTAGCCGAAGGGTTGTTTATGGAAGGGGCTATGCAATTTAATTTAAATCTCCAAATACTTAGTTTAAATGCATTAAAAAAATTAAATAAATTGCCGCTTGTTCATTGGCTTGAGCAGCAATTAGTTAATTTAAATGAGCAGTTTCCTGCTTTAGTTTCCCTACAGTATGACGATGGAAGTCCGTTTTGTTCATCTGTAAATAAAGAGTTTTTAAAAGAGTTATCTCACTCTGCAAAAACAGAGTCTGTTAGCTCTCAAAGTAGTGCGTTTGATGAGCAGTATAGCGAATTAATACAAGAGGTTGAAAAAGGGCAGTTGTCTTCAGCTTTAATTAAAGTAGATCACATAAATATCTTAAACGACTTTGATAAAGCCCAAGCGCAATTATTAAAGGCAAAACTATTAATAAAAGCTGAGCATTACGAACATGCTTTAGCATTATTAGATGTATTACTAAAACAAATAAAAGCGCATGATTTAGCGCAATGGCAACAATGTTTTTGCATGGAAGTATGGCGATTTTCCAAGCAGTGTTATGCAAGTTTGTCACAAACGCCAGAAGATGAAATGAGTTTAGCTGCTAAACATATTAGTCAGCAAATGATGGTAACTAACCCTGCACAAGCGTTAGCGTGGGTTTAGTTACAAGGGCTTGACTAATATGTCGAGGTTTAATTGGAATTGAGTCGGTAGATAACCAAACTGCAAAGGAAATAACATGAGTGATACATTTCAAAAAGAGATCCCCAGAGCTCGGATCAATATTTCGTTAGAGCTTGATACAGATGGTGCTTCACAAAAAAGTGAATTGCCATTAAAGATGTTAGTAATTGGTGACTACTCAAATGGTCAAAATAGCCAAGAACTATCTGAGCGTGAGCGCATAACAATTAATAAAAATAACATTGAGCAAGTGCTTAAAGATATGGCGCCTAAAGCTAACTTTCAGGTAGCGAACAAAATTAAAGGTGACGGCGAAATTAACGTAAACCTTGAGTTTGATTCTTTTAAATCGTTTGACCCAGAGTCTGTAGCTTCTCAAGTGCCAGAGCTTAATAAAATGATGGCTATGCGTAACTTACTTCGTGACCTTAAATCTAATTTATTAGATAACTCATCACTTCGTAAAGAATTAGAGCGTGTTTTACAAAATCAGCCAGAGCTAGACGAGTTAAAAGCTAAACTGGATGAAATTGCGCCGCTAGCGTCTGAAGATGAAAAACAACCAATAACTGAATAAGGAGATTATCATGTCCATGCAAGAACAATTAAATGTTGCCGCGCATACCACGGAGCAAGCTCCTTTATCCACTTATGAAAATATATGTGGAATGGTTGATATTTCTCCAGTTGCAGATGAAATCAAACTTGATTCATTTAGAGATGCAAGCAACCTAGCTGAAACTCGTGCGAATGAGCGCCTAACAGCAGCTATAAATGTATTTTTAGATATGGCTAGCAGTAGTGGCCAAGAAGTAACGCGAATTGATAAGTTACTTTTAGATGATTACATCGCAAAAGTAGACATTATTATTTCTCAGCAGTTAGACCAGATTTTACATCACCCAAATTTCCAAAAAATGGAATCAGCATGGCGCTCGTTACGTTACCTAATTAACCGTACGCCTAACAATGCTAACATTAAAATCGAAATGCTTGATGTAGATAAAGAAACTCTAAGAGACGATTTTGAAGAGGCGCCAGATACAACTCAATCTGCATTATATAAACATGTATATACCTCTGATTACGATACCCCAGGTGGCGAGCCAGTATCTACAATGGTTTCTAATTTTGAGTTTGATTGTTCAGCACCCGATGTATCGTTACTGCAAGAGATATCACGTGTATCTGCGGCAGCGCATTGTCCGTTTATGGGCAGTGTTGGTCCTAAGTTTTTTCTTAAAGATTCATTGGAAGAAGTATCTAAAATCCAAGATTTGGGCTCTTACATGGAGCGCGCTGAGTTTCTTCGTTGGAAAAATTTCCGTGAATCAGAAGACTCTCGCTACATTGGTTTAGCATTCCCGCGCTTTTTACTACGTCTACCTTATGGTGAGACAAATCCTCTTCGTAACTTTAATTACCAAGAAGATGTAAGTGCTGAGCATCATGAACGTTATTTGTGGGGTAATGCAACATTTGCATTTGCTGCAAATATCATCCGTAGTTTCCATGATAATGGTTGGGCAGTAAATATTCGTGGGCCACAGTCAGGTGGTAAAGTTGAAAATCTTCCACTGCATTCATTCGAAGCGGGTAAAGGATCAGAAACTAAAATACCGACTGAGGTTTTGATTTCTGAAACTAAAGAACTTGAGTTTGCTAACCAAGGGTTTATTCCACTTAGTTACTATAAAAATTCAGATTTTGCATGTTTCTTCTCTGCTAATAGTGCGCAGAAGCCACAGGTATTAGAAACAAATGAAGCAACAGCTAATGCAAGAATTAACTCACGCTTACCATATATTTTCTTAGTATCGCGTATTGCGCATTACTTAAAAGTTTTACAGCGTGAAAATATTGGTTCAAGTAAACCTCGCCATGAATTAGAGCAGCAGCTTAATGATTGGCTTGGCGCATTAGTAACTAAAATGAACAACCCTGATGAATCCCTTATAGCTACGCATCCACTAAAAGATGCAAAAGTTACTGTAGCAGAGATTCCAGGTAACCCTGGTTACTACAGAGTAAGTACGTACATTGTTCCTCATTTCCAAGTTGAAGGGATTGATGTTCGTTTAGCGCTAGTAGGGCAAATGCCTGGCGAAAAATGAACTGCTACGCCGCCAATGAAACGGATTTAAGTACTATCAAATACGTCTATTTGGTGAGTAGTTGGTAGGTGTACATAAAGGATTAAGACTTATAGTCTAAAAAATTGCCCCAAGTTGGTTGCATCCAACTTGGGACATATTCCCCAGTGGCATGAAGCAGAGGGCTTTTTGGGGGGCATAAATATTACTGTTTATGCCAATGCCAACTAACAGGAAACACTTCATTCTAAAAGGAGAATAATGAAATGGCAATTCCAGCGTACATGTGGTTAAAGGACGACCAAGGTAATGACATCAAAGGTTCTGTAACTGTTGCAGAGCGTGAAGGTTCAATTGAGATCCTACACTTTGATCATGAACTTCGTATTCCTACGGATAACGATACAGGTGAACTTACAGGTACTCGTAAGCATGAACCTTTTGTAATTACAAAAGCAGTTGATGCGGCTACGCCGTACTTGTACAAAGCGTGTTCAAACGGTCAAACACTTAAGCAATTAGAGCTTAAATGGTACCGTATTGATGACACAGGGACTGAGCGTGAATATTTCTGCCACAAGTTGGAAGATGTAAAAATCACTTCAATCTCACCAACAATGCATAACGTTAAAGACTTAGACAAGGAGCGTTACCCGCACCTTGAAACAGTTTGTCTACGTTACAAACGCATTACTTGGACTTACTTAGATGGCAACATCGAGTTCTCTGACTCTTGGACTGAAGGTCGTTAATTAGTCAGTAATTTTGAAGGATATGCGCAAGCATATCCTTTTATTGAGATCTAAATATGGCGTTATTCGATTTTTTAACTCAACCAGTTACACGTAATGGTCATCATGGTTTTCAAACTGATGAGCAAGTCAGTGTTTGCAAACATTTAAATGAGCTTTTAAATGCAAGAAGAGGAGTGCTGAAGCACTTGTCTGACTATGGTCTGCCCGATGTAGAGGATATTTATGAGGGGTTACCATACTCGCAACACACGTTAGCGCTTGAGGTTAAAAAATTGATAGAAAAGTACGAACCTCGCGTACGGTATGCAAATGTAACACCTGTAGAAATTAAAGAAGATAATTGTGTAATAAGGCTAGATATTCAAGCTTTTTTAACGAGCGGGCAAAGTATCAAGTTAAATACTCGGTTTGAATCTGGTGGTAAAGCAGACGTTATACAACATGCAAAAAACACTAACTAATTTTATTTAAAGGATTGATGAATGCAGCAATATTTTGATGCTCAAATGCGCTTGTTAACCCAAGCTGGTAAGCAGTTTGCTCAGTTTTATCCCGAGCATGCAGGAATGCTTAACATTGATGCATTAAAAGATAGAGACCCTCATATTGAGCGCTTATTAGAAGGTGTAGCGTATTTAACTGCCCATACTCAAAAGCGTTTAGATGAGTCAGTACCTGAAGTTTCAGAGCAAGTGCTGCGTCAACTGTGTCCAATACTCCTAAGTTATTATCCTTCTAGTACTGTGGTGCAATTTAAGCCTAAATTGGCTATGCAAAAAACACATTCTATTTCAAAAGGTTTACAGCTTAATCCGCCTAAAGCAAAGGCCGATAATAAAAAAATAATTTTTAGCACAACACACGGTTTAGACGTTGTTCCTTTAGATGTTGAGCATGTTCGGTATCAAGAGTCGCACTTAGGTGCAGAGCTACGAATAGGGCTTAAGTTTATATGCCAAGGTGAACGCACTAATTTTGACTTATCTAAACTAAACTTTTATTTACGTGGTGATACACCATTGTGCAGTGCTTTATTCCAATTATTGAAAACACCTAATAAACAAGCAGAACTTGATTTTGGTGCTAACCATTTTGAGTTCAATAAAAAGTTAAAAGCAAAAGGTTGCAGCGCTACTTATTTAGATATAGATGGCGCTTTACTGCCTAGTGCGGCTAAAAGCCATCCAGGATATGCATTATTACTTGATTATTTTAATGCAAAAGATAGGTTTTATTTTTTAACATTTGATGGTTTAAAAGACGAAGAGTTTCCTGAGCATATTGACCGTTTTGAAATCGTATTTAGGGGTGATAATAAATTACCGCCGGGTCATCAGTTAAGTAAAGAGAACATTTTAATCAATTGCGTGCCAGCAGTTAATTTATTTAGCCAAGCAGCAGAGCCAATTAAAATAGAGCCAAACAGAACTGACTATATGATAAATGCAGATCAGGCACGTTATGATCATGTTTTTAGTTATACGGTAGATGCAGTTGCAGGTCGAAACTCTATAACGGGACAATCGTATGATTACACTCCCCGTTATCAAAGCGTATTTGAAGATGAAAAAAAGCTATTTACTGTGCTCACAAAAGACGTAGGTGCAGCAGCCCCGACTCATTATTTACAACTTCCTTTTAATTTAGAAGATGAAAAAGAAACTCTATCAGTTGATTTAACCTCTTTTAATGCAGGTTGGCCTCGTCAACTTTTGCAAGAGGGAGACTTGAACGAAGGCGGAAAAGATATGCCGAGCATCGTTGAGGTTAAAAATGTTATCCGACCAACTAATTATTTAGCATGCCCGAGCCAACCAAAGCACTGGCAGCTTATTAGCTTATTAAATGTAAAGTTTTCACAAATTACGCAAGTTACAGAACTAAAAAGATTACTAGTGTTATTTGATTGGTCTAATAAAGCCGAGAATCGATTACGAATTGAAAGCATTTTAAAAATAACAGCAACGCCGATCAGCCAAATTAAACGTGGAATATTTATCAAAGGTGTTGATGTACTTATTGATATTGATGAAAGTAAATTTGTTGGTGATGCTGATTTATATCATTTTTGTAATGTATTACATGAATTCTTTTTAATGTATGCCCCTATAAATGAAAGCGTACAAACGCGTGTTAATGCAATTCCTAGTTATAAATCGTGGAGTTGGGATATTGAACCGGGTAAGAGTTATCAGCTATGAGTTACGCTGATAAAAATCATGCGAACCCTGTTTGGTCTAAGTTACCCGCGCCAATAGAGCTACTTATTGAGCAGCCTTGGCGGTTTAACTTATTTAAAGCGATGAGCTTAATAGAAAAACATTGGGCCGCACCTCAAGAGTTAGAGCAAGGGATTAGTAACAGAGTTGTTTTTAAACCTTTTAAAGAGCTTGGTTTTCCTGCTACTGATGTACGCGAATGTGTATTAGAGAATGATGGCAGAGGAAGGTTAAGCTTATCGACTTCTTTTTTAGGTTTGTATGGTGTAGATGCACCCATGCCACATTATGTATTAGAGCAAGCAGCAAGTGATGAGCAAAGTGGTGACCGCGTTCGTCAGTTTTTAGATATATTTAATCATGTACTTTATTGCCAACTTTTTCAGGCCTGGAAAAAGTCGCAAATTAATATAGCGGGTAGAGGCGCAAGCCAATTTGATGGATTAGTTGAATCTATTTTACTGGGTAAAACAGATCAAAAGATTCAATGTGGTATTGCAAGTTTAAAACAAACTAGCGCTGCTGGCTTAGCACAGCTTCTTAAACATAGTTTAAATATAGACACGCTAAAAGTTGACGACACACGAGCAAATTGGCAAAAAATAGATACACCAAGTTCAATCGGCGAAGAAAACCAAATGGTTTTAGGCAGCTCTGCAGTACTTGGTACGAAGGTATTAGTTAGCGGAAGTATTTTAACAATAGATATAGGTCCAGTTAATAGTGATACAGCCATGAGTTTAACGCCAAGAAGCGAAGAAGGTATAAAAATGGCTGCACTTCTGACTGCGCATTTACCAAGTAATGTAGAGTGGGTTTGCCAAATAAAAGTAGCTAATGAGGCTGTTGCCGAACAAGCTTTAGGTCAGCAACCGCTAGTACTTGGACATAATTCATATTTAGGGGCCGCAGCTGCAAATACAACAACACATAGCTACAGCCATCAACAGTATAAACACTAAGGAATTAAGGATAAAAAAATGGATGCTAAAGGCATAAAACAACTCATAGATAAATTAAATGGCCACACCGCAACAGCACTTGAATCAGCAGCTGGGTTTGCGAGTAGTCGTAGTCATTTTGAAGTGCTTCCTGAGCATTTACTTATTAAGTTAATGGAAGAAGGAAGTAATGGTGACCTTGAGCACATTTTTCATTTCTTTAATATTAACCAAGACAAAGTATGGCATGAGCTATTAGACTTTTTAAATAGACAGCCTGCCGGTAATCAAAGTAAGCCTACATTTTCTCGTCGTTTATACGAATGGCTAGAGCGTGCATGGTTAAGTGCTAATGTTCAGCATAAAAGTGATTTTATAACAGGTGCTGCGCTTATTGATTCATTAACAGAGTTATTACCTTACAGCCCTGTACTTCAACTACCTGCTTTACTGGATAAAATAGATTCACGCTTTTTAGCTGAAAATTTAGATAAAATTTGTCAGCAATCTTCAGAGCGTTTAAACACCGTGGCTAAATCAAAGTCTGCAAATCAAGCAGATTCATCGCAAGGCACAGCTGCGCTTGATGAGTACTGTGAAGATTTAACTGAAAAAGCAAAACAGGGAAAAATCGACCCGGTTCTCGGTCGTAATGACGAAATTAGAATGATGGTTGATGTGTTATGCCGTCGAAGAAAAAATAACCCTATTTTAGTGGGTGACCCAGGTGTAGGTAAAACAGCAGTCGTTGAAGGTTTTGCCCAGCGTATAATTGATGGCCAAGTACCAAGTGACCTGCAAGGCGTACGCTTATTGGTGCTTGATATGGGGTTATTGCAAGCAGGTGCCGGCGTTAAAGGTGAGTTTGAGCGCCGCTTAAAAACAGTGATCGACGAAGTTAAAAATTCAACTACGCCAATAATTATGTTTATAGATGAAGCGCACACTTTAATTGGTGCCGGTGGCGATGCGGGCATGAGTGATGCGGCAAATTTATTAAAGCCAGCATTAGCACGCGGAGAATTAAGAACCGTTGCTGCTACAACATGGAGCGAGTATAAAAAGTATTTTGAACGTGATGCTGCTCTAGAGCGCCGTTTTCAGCTTATTAAAGTGGATGAGCCAACAGAGCAAGCGGCTCAATTAATGCTTGCAGGCTTAAAAGATAAATATCAAGAGCATCATAATATTCAAATTACGGATGACGCTATAGAAGCTGCTGTCGTTTTATCGTCGCGCTATATAACAGGCCGCCAATTACCAGACAAAGCTATTGATGTATTAGACACCGCAGCGGCAAGAGTACGTATGTCGTTTGCTACAGACCCAGCTGCCATTGAGTCTGAGCGTGAGCACATTAATTACTTAGAAACCAGAATCAATAGCCTCAATGTAGAGCTAGGACAAGGTTTAGCCGTTGATAAAGATAAGCTTACTAATTTAGTTGAAGAGCTGGTTATTGCACAAAATAAATTGGCGCAACTTACTCACTCGCGTGAATCTCAAGTTTCGACTTTGAGTCAAATTAACGAGATAAAGCAGGCAACTGATCAAGAGCTTGATAGCGAATCATTACTGACACTTCGCCAATCACTAAAAGAGCAAAATACACAAGACAACGGCTTATTTAGTGAAGTAGACGCCGATGCTGTTGCGCAAATTATTTCACAGTGGACCGGTGTGCCAGTAGGGGCAATGGTAAAAGATCAGATTAGTAATTTAATTAAGCTTGAAGCCACAATTAGCCAAGAAGTTATAGGGCAGCAGGCTGGACTCGCTAAAATAGCGCAAACATTAAGAGTGAGTAAAGCCGGCGTAAGCAACGATGAAGGCCCGCTAGGCGTATTTTTACTAGCTGGTCCATCGGGCGTGGGTAAAACAGAAACGGCGCGTTGTTTAGCAAAACAGTTATTTGGTGGTGATAAATTTTTAACCACTATTAATATGAGTGAATATCAAGAGTCGCACACCGTATCGCAACTTAAAGGTTCACCACCAGGGTATGTTGGTTATGGTGAAGGTGGTGTGTTAACCGAAGCGGTAAGACAGCGCCCATATTCAGTGATTTTGCTTGATGAAGTTGAAAAAGCACACAAAGATGTAATGAGCATGTTTTATCAAGTGTTTGAGCGTGGCACGATGCGTGACGGTGAAGGACGTGAAATAGACTTTAAAAATACTGTAATTATCATGACATCTAATTTAGGATCGGCAGAGTTAATCGATGCATGTACACCGCCTACAGTTATAGACCTAAGTCCTCAAGATGATGAGGAAGAACAAGTACAGCAAAGCGAGCAAGAAGCAGCTATTAACGAAGCACTTAATCCAGCGCAAGCACCTATTAATGAAGACGGAACGCCTTGGAAAGTACCATCAATCGCTGCACTTACTGATTTAATTAAGCCGCAGTTACTTGCTTTTTTTGCGCCTGCTTTACTTGCCCGTATGCAAGTTATACCTTACTTAGCGCTTGATTCAGAAGCACTGCAGTCTATCGTTAGCTTGAAACTTGAAGCCATTGCCACACGTTTACACGAAAACCACAAAATGCAGCTACGAGTAGATGCCAGTGTTTTAGAAAAACTGACTACTCAGTGTACGCTTTCAGATAGTGGTGCACGTATGGTAAATGCAGTTATAGAACAGCAAATACTTCCTGGTATCGCTAAATCAATTTTAGAGTTTATGGCAGAAGAAGACATGCCTGATATTTTAACGCTGGCTGTTGACGAACAAGACGAAATTACAGCGACATTTGCAGATAACGCTTAAATAAAAGGATGTAAAAATGGGATTCATGGACATATTTAACGAACTCAAGGCCAATAAAAGTCACTTTAGTGTTGCTATACAGGGCATGCCTGACGGAATGGTCTATGTAACTGACTTTGAGTCTAGGGACGATCGTTTATGTGAAGGCTATGAATTTAAAATCCAAGTATTGAGCCCTGAACATTTAACATCTCAGATGTTAATAGGCAAAGATATTTCGTTGTCACTTGTGTGGTCAATGTTAGATCGTACTATTTCAGGGTTAATTAGCGGTTTTACAGCGCATGGTCAAAGTCATCAGGGGTATCACTATACTTTGATCATGAGTTCTCATTTAACATTACTTAAGCATCAGCATTCTAACCGTGTATTTACTGCTATGGATGCAGGTAAAATTATTTCGAGTGTGTTTGAAAAAGCAGGTTTTCCCGCGCAAAAGTTAAATGTACAAGCAAGCTCAACCATGCTCGATATGACCGTGCAATACAACGAAACTGATTACGAATTTGTAACACGCTTAATGCGTAAGCACGGTTTTGTGTACAGCTTTGTAGAGCAAACTAGTGGTGAATGTACATTGTATATTTGCAATGATTCAAATGGTATAGCGCAAGAGTTTGATGAAATAAACCTAAGCTATGTACCACCATCTGGGCAAGTTAGAACGAGTGAGTCGATTTTTGCAATAAGCAGGCAGGCCCAATTATTTCCGCAAAGTACACACTTAGATGATTACAACTACCAAGCTCCGGGTAATTTGCAAGTTTCAAAAAATAACAGTGCGTCAGTTATTGGTTTTGGTGAAGATAGTCATTACGGTGATAATTACGGGCAATCAAACGAAGGGCAAGACTTAGCAACTATCAGGCAGCAAGCGTTTGATTGTCAACGTGAGCAAATAATAATAGATACAGACTGCAGGGCACTTCGTCCTGGTATGCGTTTAAATATTTATGACCACCCAGAGCATGATGGTCAGTATTTAGTGACGCGTGTAGAGCACAAAGGTAGCCAAAGTGCTTCGGTTGAATACGGCTCTAATGTAAAGGGCTTAACGTATAAAAACCAAGCTTATTTAATTAGTGTTAACCAGCCTTATAAAGCCCCCTTAATGCCAGCGAGACGTGTATTTGCTACGTTTAATGCATTAATTGAGCAAGAAATTGATGACAAAGGTAACTACGTAGTAAAACTACCGTTTAATCAAGATGGAGAAGGCCAAGAAAGCCGTCCTACACGTTTAATGCAACCTTTCGGCGGCAGTGGGCACGGTATGCATTTTCCACTAACACAAGGTACAGAGGTACTCGTGTGTGGTGAAAATGGTGATTTAGACAGGCCTATCATTTTAGGTGCCCTTTATAATGAAAATGCGCCAAACCCTGTTACAAGCGAAAACCCAACTGAAAATAAATTAGTAACTAAAGCTGGGCACAGCTTTGTAATGGATGACAAAAAAGGCGAAGAAAAAATAAGCCTTGCCAATAAAAATAATAAAAACCAATTAATACTTGATGCAACTAATGGCGCACACCAAGCAACGCTTAAATCGGTTGATGGTGACGTAAAAATTTCGGCTAAAGAAAACCTGCAATTTGTAGCCGAAAACGACGCTAACTTTACCGTGGCAAACAATTTTACAACGCGTGTAGAAAATAACTTACAAGTTCAAACCCGCGAGGGAGATATTACAGTTACCTCGGCTGCGGATTTAACTCTAAACTCAGCCTCAAATAGTCGTATTCAAGCGACTGACGGTAACTTAGAGCTCACAGCAACTGATGAGCTTAAAATGCAAGCACGACAAGATATTAGCGTTTACTCGGTAGACGGCAACCTTGAGCTACAAGCACCTCAAGGTGATTTAGAATTAAACAGTGGTAAAAATATTACTATAAAAGCAAATGGGCAAGGCTCAATTCAGTTAAGCCAAGGTGGTGCAAGTATAGAAATTGATGCTGCGGGTAACCTTACAATTGATGCCACTAATATAACGTTAAGTGCCACTAATATAGCAATTAAAGGCAGTGCAATTAGTAACAACTAAGTTAAAGGAGTAATTTAATGAACGCTAAAGTTAAAAGTATATTTAATCACGATCAGCAACTTGCACCTGTAAGTAAAGTTGATGAATTTGGCCGAGTTAAAGGCGTTACAATAAATAACGACGAACAGAGTGTTGTAGCACAAGCGGCGCATATAACACCATGCCAAGTGGGCGACACAGTACTGCTTACCCATACCCCACAAGGCTTTATAGTAACAGGGCTACTTGCAAGTGAAGAGCAACTGCCTGCTGCACTCATTAAAAATAGCCAGGGCCACATAACTATTGAAGCACAGCAAAGTATTAGCCTCCAAACCGCTAAAGGGACTATAGAAGTATTTGCCGACGGGACGATAGTGCTCGAAGGGCGAGATATAACAGCCAATAGCGAGCAAGACCTTACCTTGGCTGGCTGGCCAATTAGGCTTAATTAATACTATGTTTGCTCAAGTCGCTAAGGTTAAGCAGCATCAGCAGCGCTTAACTACTTTATTAAAACACAAACAAAAGCTGCAAACGCAAGGTGTTTATCCTCTTGCGCGACTCAATGTAATTGAAAGCCAATTACTAAATCATTTATACACACTCAGCGATTTAAAAAGTGATGCACCCACAGATTACTTTGCAGGTAAAAATTTAACACAAGTAAGCCATTTAGCGCTTGATGAATTTATTACCTTTGCGACAGAAAACCCTGAGCACCACAGTATCTACACGCTATTGCTACAAAGTCTTAATTTAAAAAGTGAACTTAACAGCGCCGAAACTTTTTTAGCTTTAAAGTCGGACAAACATTTAAGTTATTACAGTGTATTACAGCACTTACTTGATTATTGGCAGTTAGATGATAATAAAGCACTGCGCAATAGTGTACTCAACGAAAAAGAAGAGCTTGATAGTAACGCAATTACTTTACTTTTTTCACAGCACTTAAGCGAAACAGAGCTTACCAATGAAATGTTACATGCTAACTTTGATATTGCTTACGCAGCACTTGTAAATGCCTACTGTAATAACGCAGAAAACGTATCAGACATGCTGTTTAAAGTATTTGCTAAAACAAATGATGACAATAAAAAAGCAAAATTGCTTGCTTTAGCTGGGCTTACTAATGATCCGCGCTGGGATGAACCTTGCCTTCTATTTTGTAAAGCTAACCCTGGGCTTTGCCAGCATGTACTAAGCCACTTTGTATACAAACGCACATTGCCTTTATTTATTAATTTAATGGCGCATGGGGTAACGCAAAAACCAGCATATGCAGCATGGTTAACAATAACTGATAGGCCGCTTGCCCAAGCTGACAAAGTGACTGTAGTGGAATCAAATAACGAAAAAAACGTACATAGCGGCATAAACCTTGACGATGCAGAGCATGCAAGACAAGCGTTTGCATTAATGCCCGGGGATCAATTATTAAACGGCATTAGCTTTTTGCACAGTAATGCAAAACAAAAACTAAAAATGCTTGCTGGAGAAGTTGTGCAACGTGTAATAGCACCGCATTATCCACTGCAAAAGGCCTGTGGTTTGTACCATGTATTACTGAGCGCCAAACAATGGCAAAGTGTTATAGCGGAGAGCCCAAGTGCTGAATAATTTTTCTCCTTGGCAGGCTAGTTTTTTTGATGGTTGGTTGAGTGATCGTACGCTGGCTAAAGTGGTTGTCGTAAAGCAAAGCTTTGAGTTTGACGAAAAGGGCAATGTAACACCAAACGAGCCCGGACCCGATATTGTTGTAGCCGATGACTACGATGGCGACCCCGCACATTCTCCACTGAGTGAAGTAAACGAACAAGTTGCTTTTAAGCATGGATTTGAAGTGTATGGCGACTTTACAGCCTACCCACCTAAAGCCAAACAAGCGCGAGTGATTGAAGTCGAGCTTGGCCTTCATGATAAAACGCAGCCACTGTTTAAAAAGCGTTTACGTGTAACTGGCGCACGCTTTTGGAAGCGCTCTTTACTTGGGCCTGTTGCAACTGACCCTAATATTATTGAGCCTACATCCATTAATTACAGCAATGCCTTTGGCGGTAAAAACCTCAATGACGAAACCGATTACCTGCTAGAAAATCCAATAGGAAAAGGTTTTAAGCTTAAAAATAAACAGGCAATAGGGCAGCAACTACCTTCTATTGAATATGCAAACGAGCTTCTGCGAAAGCCGAGCCATACTACCTCAGTTGCAAGCTTTTCAGCTATACCATCACATTGGTCACCGCGTATAGAGCTGATGCCCGACATAGATCAAAAAGCACTTATGGCAGGCAATTACCCATTTAAAACAATGCTTGATGAACATTTTAACAATATGGCACCTTTAGATCAGCGAGTAAAAAAAGAGTTTACACAAGGGTGGGCGTTTTCACTCTCAGGGTTATACCCGTTACAAGAATATGGGCAGCACCAACGAGTTGAACTTCCATTTGAAGAGCCTATTGTTCAGCTAGTTAACACATTAAACAGACATACAATTAACTTGCGCTGCGACACGTTGGTGATTGATTCTGACGCGCAGAGTTTTTCTTTGTTATGGCGCGGTCATATTGACGCAATACACGTAGGCGCAAATAGCCAGTTAGTCGTGGCAAAAAAGGAAGTTAACAATGAAGTTTGACATACTTTGCCATATTAATGCCGCAGGATGCATATCAAGCAGTCTATATACTGCAGTTGCAAACCAAATGTTGTTTTCTAAACCAAGCAAAGCACTTATTCGTTGTGATATAAGCTTAGATGCCCCCTACATAATGGTAGAAATAGAAGAGCTTGCTCAGCTTGATAGGCAAACCAAGTGCTTATTGTTATTAAGCCAGTTGCTCGAAAATATTGATATTACAACACTTAGAAAAACATCCCGTATAAGTCAAATAGTGTTTGTATTACCACAGGATGAGTTAAACAACCCAGTAATAAGTGACGATACACTCAGTGAGCTTTTAGCTGAGGTGATTTCGCAGCAAGTCCCTGATTTTGAACAAACTACAACGCTTGATTTAAAAAGCATAGCGCCCGATACACTTATAATTGCACTCGACTCTTGCGTTAGCTTCCAATACGTAAGCCATCAAGCAAAAAATAACGTGGTGCAAGTGTTAAACGGCCCGCCAGGCATTATTAATGGTGAAGGTGGATGTGTATTACTTACCCATTTACAAGGCACCCTTAGTGCACACCTTTATAATGGCGAATTAAACGAACAGCTTAACCAAGCAAAAGCGAGTGTAAGTGATACTTACCTCTTTGCAGGTAAGCAGTCGTTAGCATGGCAAAAAAAATGGTTTGCTAATACACAAGCATTGTATAGCCCTGAAGACGAGTTAATAGAGCTTGCCGACTTAAATAATACTATTGGCTATCAAGGCGTTGCAAACGACCTAACTGGTTTAGTGCTTGCAAATAGCTATTTAAATAACCCATTAAGTGAAGGGTTAAATCATGTGTTTTTATTATTTAATTCACCCACTGAGCAACTAATAAAAATTTCAAGGAGTGAAAATTCATGACATACATTAATGCAGCCGCAGGTAAACAAATAGGCAGTGTTCAATACGATATAGACGCGTTAATCGCCGATGTTCGCTCAGGCGGGTCGTTAACATGGCGACACAATAACCCAACTTTATTAGCGCTTAATAATAGTGCACGAAGGAACGGCGCGTTAGGTAAAGCCAGTAATATTGCTATTTTTGAAGACAGAGATGCCGGTGAAGCTGCTTTTTTAGATGAAATAGCACGCCCTAAATACCGCGATAAAACACTTGGCGAAATGGTAAACACCTTTATACCCGACTACATAATTCCGCCACCACAATGGGATGATGAAAAAAACGAACCAATATTGCCGTGGAACGAGCCTCAAACGGGTATGGACGTTAATAAACCTATTACCGATGCCCAAGCATTTTTAGACTTAGTGTCGAACCACTTAGGATGGGAAGCCGGCAGCCAAGAGCAATTAACTAAAGATACGCAATCGCAAGCAGCGCAAGTAGCCACAGTATCAGGGCAAAATGTACTCATCAATGGCCGCACTGCAGTGCACCAAAGTAGTGGCGGTAAACTAAGTACCATAGATGTATGTTTAACCACGGTTGGCCCAAGTGTTATCCCAATACCTTATCCAAATATGGCGGCAGCGAGCGATGTAGTAAGTGTTGCCGGGTCAGTAAAAATTAACGGAAATGGCGCGGCTAACATCAAAAGTAACTTTTCAAAGAGTAAAGGCGATAAGCCGGGTAACAAAAAAGGCATAATAAGCGGTACTAACGATGGTAAAGCTGAATTTATTATGGGCTCATTTAATGTACTCATTGAAGGCAAACCCGCAGTGCGCCAAGGCGACCCAATGATTTCAAACTCAAAAAACACCCCGCCTATGCCGCTAGCGCAATCAGGTGGCGCATCACCAAGAGGGTTGAGTGTAGAAGTGAGGGATAATTTAGAGAATGTTGAAATAACCCATAGAGCGAGTGTTCTGGTAACAGGGGTCGATAGCAATGATGCAACGTTAGGTTTAGTAAAGGCTTCGCAGGGAGCTGTGGAGCAAAAAATTCCTTTAGCTGATAAGCAACATATAAGTGGTAATAGAGCATCTCTTAATTTTACGGTAGGTGGTTAAAATGGGGCTAGTTAAATTAGATTCTGAGATTAAAGGTGAATGTGGAAATATTAATATTCCTTTTGGTTATACAGAAGTATTTTCTCTAGATAATCAGCCTAGTGAAGAAAATAAATCCTTGTATATATCGGTCAAACCAAAAGTTTTTACCGAAGCGTCGCTTGATAAAAGCAAAGCTAAATCTGCACAATTTCAGGTTTTGGGGAATGACGAAAAACCTGTCAGTAATTTAAATGGTTTTTATTATATTTTTGTAAATGGCTATCTATGGCGCGAAATAGCAGCCGTTGATAACGGTTGTTTATCTGAGGTTGATTTGGCAAATGAATTTGGCAAAAACGAGCGTTCATACTCCGGTTTAGTCACCCAAACTATTTTACTACCAAAGAAAATGAATGGCTTAAATTGCGAGCCTGGCTCACTCTCCGAACCCACAGTACAGGTTGCTTTTTCCATTGCACAATGGTCGTGGCAGTATATTGTAAGCCTCGGCGGATTTTACAAAGATGATCCACGGCAAAAAAGTGCTAAGGCTAAAGCACCCACACATGTTGAAGACCAAGGGTTAGCTGATTCATTACGAAATGCTCGCTGTCAACAGATAGATTTGGCATTAGCAGAGAGTGAAGGCCAAATTACAATACATGACCCAGGTGGGATTGCGCTTTCTTTATTGAATAAGTGCCAAATGATTTTTTTACAGTTACAGCTTGAAAATAAAAAGCTAACAGATAAAAAGCACTATGATTCTGGTGTTCTTGCATATCAAGCAATGTTAAATGATGACTTGCATGAAAAAGTGATGCGCGATCATTATATATTTCCACATCGAACTTCTATGACCCCTATAAAAACTAAAAAAGAGGGGTATGCAGATTTAAGTTCTGGTGCGAAGTTTTTGCGTAGTGGAGCAAAACACTTAGATAAAGACTATTTAGAAAGCTATCTTTCAAGTGACAAGTTAGAACAATTACTTGAGGAGTTGCCTATTGCACAAAAAGAGTTTTTTGATTTTTTACAAGACTTCAATAACGGTTCGGCTTTAACGTCAAAGCAAAGTGATTATATTGGTTTAGCTCCAGTAATGAATGACTGGGTAGCCCTTGAAAATGTAGACTACTTATTTGGCTTTAACTTTATCACTAATGTATTAAATATCTTGAGTATCGACGATGTTTCAACTGGTGTATTTAGGCCTTGGAAAGAAAAGTTACCCGCTGAAAGCGAGCGTAAGAACAATATAAATAAAGCTACAAGCGCAATTGAAAGCTTTTTAAAAAACACGTTTGAGAAAGGTAACTGGCTATCTAAGTGTTTTATGATCCCTGAGGGACATTTTGACATAACTCTACCCGGTAGTGTTGTTTTAAAAACATTTCCAAAAGAAAAGAATAACGGTGAAGCTAAGTTTAGATTTGAAGAATTTAAGCGAATTCACAAAAAGTTAATCGAAGAAAAAAAAGAGCAAGAGCCGCTGCTTGCTAATAAAGCTTTGAAAGAGTTTTTTGGAAAGGCAAAAGATGCCGTGGGCTACTTAACTGCCGCCTGGGGGCGTGTTGCAAGTCAATATCAAAATGGCGTTTTAAAACCGCATACAGTAAAAATTAGAAACTTAATGGTCTCTTATAACAAAGCACTTGGAATTAGTGACTTTGCAGATATACATGTAAAACAGGCTGGGGCTGCACTAGGCGATAACCCATCAGTAATTGGCATTACCAATTATAAACGCACGCAAAACAATAGGCAGCAAAGGCGTGCAATGCTACGTGAAAGTGTGAAAAATCCGCCACCCAATGCAGTAACTATTTACGATAGTAAAGAAAATGTAATTGCCTCTGAAGACCCTAAGTCATTTGGAAGCAATAAAGGTTATTTTAATCCAAAAAATTGGACTGATTATAATGACTTAATCGGTAGGTATGATTCGATCGAGGGTGAATTAGTAGTAGTGCCTAAAGCGCATAGGTATGCAAAAGCATATGATAACCCAGACTTTAAGCTAGGTGCTGTTGATACAGTCAAGCTCAAAGGTGTGAGAATTTTAGAACACAACTTACCTATGGTGATGTTAGCGTTTGAGATGTTTAATGCTAACGAGATGATTAAGAAGTTTAAGGCAGGGGACAAGGTAGATGCTAAGCTGGTCGTCGAATCGATAAATATTGTCTACAGCTTAGCAACACTATCAGTTGAAGCTGCATCTTTTAGATTTCAGCAAGTAGCTAAGTTCTTACAGAAAGGTTTTTTTTATAGAGGTAGCTATATTCTGGCTACAAAAATAGTTGGGGCGATAGGTATTATATTAACTTCAATTATTACAGCAATGGATGTTTATAAATCTATTCAAAAAAATGATATGGATGCAGCCTTTTTTCATGCCATGAGTGGAGCCGTCGCAATAGCTGGTTTTATATATCTTGGCGCGGCATTGTTCACTACACCTTTAGGTTGGGCAATAATCGCTGTCGGCCTGCTTATTGCCGTAGTAGCTATTCTGGTAACGGATAATGAATTAGAAACTTGGACTAAAAATGGTCCCTTTGCTAAAGGTATAGATGACCGTTGTAGTGGTAGTTATACAAATTGGACCAAGAGCCCAAAAGAGTGTTATGCAGCTTTAATAGGCACATTAATGAAGCCAAGTGTCATGCTAAAAGTTAAGCAACTAACAAATACCCATTGCCAATTAACCATTGATATAGACACACCAAACTTTGCCTTAGGTCAATCAGAGGTATTAGTTCAAGTTTATCAAATAGAGGATGAGGGAGTTTTACATTTTGAAAATAAATTTCGTCACGACCATAATAATTGGCAAATAATCCAAAAAGAAAATACTGAATCAGGGGTTATAAATGGGTTTCAATATATTGTCCCAATCTTATCAATGTGGCCATTAAACTTTGACGTTGATTGGCAAGTAAAAGTGCAGTATCGGTTAGATAAAAATGTGACCTTGCCTTACGTTGATATAGATGAACGTAATGATTGGGAAGATGGTGAAGTGCCAGATAAAGCATGGATAATAAAGGAAATAGAATATGCTTGAGAAGTATGCTGAAACAGCCTATGAGGGTAAGCAAAACCCCAAGTTCAGAAATGAAATTGCCACTGATGAGCGTGACTCTATGTATTGCCGTTATCAAAGCAAGCAAGCTCTTTACCCTAGGGAGGATTCAATTGGGTATTGCTTTGATAGCAGTCAGAAGAGTTATTTTAAAGGGAATATTAATGGTCAAACGGACTATGATCGCTCAATTTTAACTAAAGGAAAGAATAAGTTGACGTTAGCATTAATTTCAAATGCTACAAATATGATTGGTTTGATAAACTTTACTTGGGCTATGTTACATTTATTCTTTGTTATTTTTATGTTTATTCTACCTATATTTTCCCTTGCTTTGGGGGCATATGATCTTGCATTTGATTTTTTTATTATTCTTTCAAGTTGCTGGGGAGGATCTAAGTTAATTAGCTTGCTAATTTGGCCGTTTTTTCGTTTTAAATTTAATTTAGCCACTATATTTAATCGGAAGACGGGTATGGTTGAAGCACCTACTAAGGATGCAAAAAGTTTTAATATACTCCCTTTTGAAGAGCACAATGCTCACTATAAAGTAGCCCATAATCCTAAAAGTGGTTTTGCTAACAGAGGCTTTACATTACTGCATTATAAGAAAAACATTCGTTATGAGCAGACTTATAGTAACCAAATAGCCTGCGCTTTTTTGCACTGGGAATTATTACAAAACTTTATGGATGTAACCAAACCTCTAGCTGATATCCCGCAATTTGAATATTATCGAGAGTTTGATAAAACAACTGCTGAATTTGATAAAGCCAATGGTCGACCTAAGTACTTTTGGTATCGAGTCGATAAGTCATTTTTAAAAGAAATATCTAAAGCGGATGATGAGCTTAGAAAAGAATTTAATGATGAAGAACAGCTCGATAACTTATTGATGGGAAAACCTATAACAAGGCTAACACAGCCAGATATTTTTAAATTTCCATGGAAATACGCAGTTAACATCAAGCCTGAGAGTAAAATTAAGTTTGGGAAAACGTTGTGGCAAAAATTCAAATCATTTTTGATGATAGATTTGTAAGCTGTTGAAAAAATTAAATACAGCTTTCTATTTTTCATGAAGAACCAAGGTTTTAAATCGGTTAACTAACCGTAGTTCATTAACAATCATAAAAGGAAGTTAAACCTAGGCAGCATTAGTGCTGCCTAGGTTATTTAGTGATAAAAATAAACTAGACATCCATCCTAAATTTGAGTAAAAATAAACTAGACATCCATCCTAAATTTGCGCTTTTTTAATTTCCTAGATTCTAATTGGAAGTGCACCACCTAATTCATTATAGACTTCATTTGGTGTTTTAAATCCTAAACATTTTCTAGGGCGATTATTTAGTTGCTCCTCTACCTTTTTTAATTGCTGATGGCTTACTTTACTAAAGTTTGTTTTCTTCGGGTAATACCTTCTAATTAACCCATTTACTTGCTCTACAGCACCTTTTTCCCAGCTGTGATAAGGCCCACAAAAATAAGATTTATTTTTCAAAATGGCTTCTACTTTTTTAAACTCTGTATTTTCAGAGCCATTATCATAAGTTATCGATAAACAAGAACTTGGTGGGTAAATAGATAGTTTTTTACATATTGCATTCGATGTCGCTAAAGCTTTTTTAGATGGTAATTTAGTGATATGACACACTCTAGAAACTCGTTCAAGTAACACATTCAGCGCACATTTTCTGTCGCTAGATTCAACAGAGTCACTTTCCCAATGCCCAACGTTTTTTCTGAGATTAATGTCATCTGGTCTGTCTAAAATACTACACCTTTGACCCCAAACTGTTTTCGTTTTACGGGTTGGATATTTTTTCTTACGCTTTTTATGTTGCCTAGCTAAATATACAATAAGTGATGGTTCATTCTTGTATATATATTGATAAATGGCCTCGTGAGATATGCTGGGTAAGGTTTTATCAAACTTTATTCGCCCAGCTATGATCTCAGGACTCCACCCAAGTTTGAGTTTATCTGCCACATAGCGTTGAGCTTCAACAGACTTAAGCTTAACTCGCTTAGCTCTCTCCCTTACCCTTACTTCGTAATACATTTGAGCTGGATGAGGGTAATAAGTTGGTACGTAATAATCATATTTATTACGCTTTAGCTCTCGGCTAATAGTGCTATGTGAGCGATTTAGTAATCGGCTCACCTCACATATTGATTTTTTTTGGTAATGATACCACTCAAATAAACGACAACGTTCAAAGTTAGATAAATGTGAATATTGGGTACCCATGGCACACCTCCTGAACTTATAGTTTAGTAAAGGTGGTGCACTTCGACCTTGAATCTGCCAAATTAAGATGGGCAAAATTAAGATGGGTGTCTTGGTTATTTTATTGATATAAATGCGTGCCAAGTGGGATTGATGTATCCATAAAGGTCATGGCTGTGGCATATGCCAGCGAATCCCATTCACGATTTGAACCACCCACATAAAAAGTAGGCTTAGTGAAGCGATAATGTTTAGGGTATTTTAACGGCACCATAAGAGACACAAATACACGTGAACCACCACGGGCTGAGCCTACATTACGCTCATTTGCACCATAGCAAACAATATCTTCGTAAGGTAAATAAAACGGTTTTCTGAATAATGTATGCGGAGTTTTTACAAGCCCGGTATGACGATTAAAATAAAAATTAT